>ODAI011915987.1_pt1 | contig 36585 bp, 27 predicted proteins | sample 1539321 | NCBI WGS metagenome assembly ODAI01 (sample SAMN02144231, study PRJEB22623) | gut metagenome | biome: sheep rumen | host: Ovis aries | place: New Zealand
GCCCTGTACCTTCTCGCAGCCGCACTCCTTGAGGAACTCGAACTGCTCGCGCGTTTCGACGCCCTCGGCCAGCGTGCCGAGACCCATACGCTTCGCGAGGTTGATGATCTCGCGCACGATCACGCCGGATTTCGGGTTCGTGCTGAACTGCCGGAGAAAACCCATATCGATTTTCAATACGTCAAAGCTGAAATCCTGCAGGTTGTTCAGCGAGCTGTAGCCGGAGCCGAAATCGTCCATCCAGACCTGATAGCCCGCCTCGCGGAAGCGGTCGATCACCGGCGCCATATAGACCGCGCCTTCGGCGATCGCGCTCTCGGTGATCTCGATATTCAGATAATAGCGCGGCACATTGAACTCTTCCCGGAGCTTTTCGATCTCTTCAAAGACATCGAGCATCTGAAAGTCGATGCGGCTGAGGTTGACCGACACCGGTACAGTAACAACACCGCAGTCCAGCTCATCCCGTATATCCTTGCACACCTGGCGTATGATGTGCAGATCAAGCTGCGGGATCAGCAGCTCACGCTCGAGCAGAGGGATAAAGGCGTCAGGGGCAATCATGCCGTATTTGGCATCGACCCAGCGGGCCAGTGCCTCATAGCCGCAGCACTGCTCGGTGAGGGCGCGGACCTCGGGCTGATAAAAAGGCTGGATATCGCCGCGCTCCATGGCCGGGAAAAACTCCCGCAGCAGATACAGCTCAAAATCGATCTTCCGTTGAACGCTGGAACCGTAAATGACAAACTGCCGCCCATGACCGCGCTCGGCATAGGAACACGCATAGCGTGCACGGTCAAAGTTCTGGTAGATATCTTCTTCACCGAGATCGCAAAACCTGCCGGAGACAATACCGGCATTGAGCAGCAAATGCTCCCCGCCCTTCATGCGATTGACCGCCGCCTGACACTCGCGCAGCGTTTCGATCGTCTCCCTGCCGGTGTGGCTGCGGTCGAGCACCATAAAATGGTGGCTGCTTTCGCGGGCAACCAGCTGGCCGGCAAAGCTGTTTTCCAGAAGCTCGGCAAACTGCTGCAAAAACCGGTTGCCGGAGGCATAGCCAAAGCCGAGGTTGTACGATTTGAAATTGGGGATCCTGAGATAGATAAAGGTATACGACTCACCGGGACAGGTCTTGCGTAACTCCTCAACCTGCTGCATAAAAACCGAGGTTGTGAGAGCGCCGGTTATCTGATCCCGTGTCTCGCGCTCGTTATTGATCAGGGACATTACAGATTCCTCCGAATTAAAAAAGGGGGCGGCCTGACTCTATTTCAGATAAGTATACCATAGAATTTCTTTTTATGGGAAGTATCGTTTTTCGTTTTGTTGAATCGGATAAAACTGCCGCTATGCAATTGGTCATAGTGACGAAGAATAATACGAATACTGGAAAAAGGTGGAAAACCGCCTTGTTTCAGCGTGTAGTCAAATATTATGATTGCTTTGTATAACTCATGCCGAAGCCCCGCAGGAACATGATCCGGCTGCTATATGCATAATTTTCATCCAGCGAAGGGATCGTGACCGGAAGCTTCGCCGTGGGGCCGGAACCGCGGTCGAAGGCAACATAGACCGCAGCGGGGATATTCGGCATCGAAGCCATGCCGTATTGCAGCAGCTTCGGTTTTTCCGACACCGTCCCCGCACCGTAGCAGAGCAATATCGCATCGGCCGCCGGGAAGCGCGCGGCGTCGTAGGGCAGATAACAGCTGAGCACGGCGACCCGGCCGCCTCGGCGGTGCATGGCGTCGATCAGCGCTTCGATATCCGCGCAGGCGCTGCCGCTCCCGGGATGCAGGGCCGATACGCTGTATAAGCGCGAGAGAATCAGCACGTTGTCTGCGCGCTCGGCGGCGCTCAGCATCGCGGCGCGTCCCACATGCTCATAGCTGAAAAGCTCCACCGAAGCGCCCGCGGCGAGCTTTCCCTCGGCGAGCAGGCGGTCCATGGCCTCCTGCACCGAGAGCCGCAGACTGTCGCGCGGAATGAAGATCACCGTTCTCTCGCCCGCGCGATCGAGCGGCAGGACTTCCCCGTCGTTTTTGATCAGTGTAGCAGCTTTTTTCGCAATCTCCCACGCGGTTTCCAGGTGCTCCGCGCTGCAGACCGTCTCGTTCACGGCACGGATGCGCGCCTCGAAGCCGCTGCTGTCATAGCTTGTGAGCAGTCCAAGCTTCTGTTTGAGCTTCAATACACGGCGTACGGCGGCGTCGATGCAGTCCATCGATATCTCGCCGCACTCGGCCATGGCGGTCACGTCCGCAATGTAGCGGCGAAAGGCGTTCAGCCCGCCGCGCGTATACGTGTCCATCGGTACGAGGATCAGATCGACCCCGGCATGGATGGCAAGGCGGGCGGTATCGAGCGGATCAAAGTTATCGACGATCGCGGCCATTTCCATCGCGTCGGTGATGATCACGCCCTCGAAACCGAGCTTTTCCCGTAAAATGCCGGTCAGGATCGTTCTCGAGAGAGTGGCCGGCAGATAGACCTGCTCGCCGGTAGAGATCGAGGTATAGGTCTCGCGTTCGATGTTCGGATACTGGATATGCGCTGTCATCACACAGTCGGTGCCGGCTTCGACGCAGCGGGCAAAGGGGATGAGCTCACAGCGCTCCAGCTCTTCCAGCGTCGCGTCGATGCGCGGAAAGCCGGTGTGACTGTCGGTCGAGGTGTTGCCGTGCCCCGGGAAGTGCTTGACGCAGACAGCGGAGCCGCTCTGGTGCAGCCCGTCGATCATCGCTTCCGCGAAGCGCGAAACCACCCCGGCATCGTCCGAGAAGGCACGGAGATTGATCACCGGGTTCCGCGGATTGTTGTTTACATCCACGACCGGTGCCATGTCGATGTGGAAGCCGACGGTCGTCAGCTCCTCCCCCAGCAGTGCGCCGACTGTCCGCGCGCACTCGACATCGCCGGTCGCCGCCAGCGCCATGTTGCCGGGCGTCCTGGTGGCACTGCTCAGCCGGGAGATGATGCCGCCCTCCTGGTCGAGCCCCATCAGAAGCTGGCCGACATTGCCGCTTTGGGCATTGGCCGTCTGCAGCTGATCGATCAGTCGTGCTGCCTGCACACTGTCGCTGCAGGTATTGCCGTTGAGCAGCACACCGCCAAAGCCGTATTCTGAGACGAACGCGGCGATATCGTCCGGCAGTTCGGTGATCGTCACCAGATTCTCCGGCGCAACCTGATTCCACCTTAAATCGGTGGGACAGTAGTTGACGAGCGAGGGCATCATCAACTGCGTCAGCTTTTGCTGGGTAGTCATTTGAGACAGGATCGCTTCGATATCGTTCGCCTCCCCCGTTTTCAAATTGCTTTCGGCCACAGCCGCGGCACCGATCGCCGCTTCGATCGTAAGTGCCAGCGAGAGCGACAGGATACGCCGGATGATGCGCTTGGGTCTCATGTCCGTCTCTCCTCTCTTGTCTGTTTACAAGCGATCATAAACCGCTTCACAAAAACTCCGCATATACAGGATAAAACTATGGATCCCCGGCAAAGCCTGAGGATCCATAATGATATTATCATTGCTTGCCGTTATCTGCGATGGCGGCGCCTTGATTTCCGATGATCCCGGGAAACCTGCGCAGCAACCAGGCCGACAATGCCGACGGCGAACAGACCGAAAATGCCGATGGCAGCAGCGCCCATCTTTCCGGTTTTCGTCGGCGTCGAACGGACCGTCGAATATCCGCAGACCGTACATACGCCCTGCTCCTGTCCCTCTCTGTTCTCCGTCGCGGGAACAGTCTCTGTCCAGACCAGTTCGTGGGCAGCCGCATCCAGTCTTGCGCCGTCTACCGCGTGCCAATGTCCACTCTCGTCGCTCTGCCAGGCAGCCTGCACGTTCGATTCGACCGGAGCGGGCTGTGCCGTGGGCTCCGGCGAGGCTGTGACCGCCTGCGTAGGTGCGGCGGTCGGCGCGGGTGTGGGCGACGGGGTCGGCGTCGGGGTGGCCGAGGGTGCGGGCGTCTCCTCCAACTCCTCTGGCGCGTCTACTATATTGATGCGCGCAAGTCCGCTCTGGGCCGTCGTACCGGCAATACCTTCATAAACGCAGATGGCGTACCAGCCATCCATGTGATAAGGCACGCAATCGATCGTCAGCACCTCGCCGGTATCGCCGCTGAATTTGGCCGGCGCAAAGTACTCGCGCGCCTCGTCGATCGTCAGTGTCTCATGGCCGCTGGGACTCATCATGATCCAGTGCCGCTTTTGAAAGTATATGGCCGTGCTGGAAAACGAGACCAGATCTCCGCCGTTGACATACTCGGTAATGGGATCCTTGATCACGTGGGGGCCGTAGATGATCACAGTAAAGGTTTTATTAATCGTCGCAGTTTTTCTGTCCGCACCGACCGTGACACCGGCCGGCTCGTTGTTCAGATAGCCCGCCACGGAATCGGCAAAGGTACAGCCGCTGTTGGCCGTCAGATAGATTGCCAGTCTGACCGTGCCGGTGGGAAAGGTGGCCGAGTTGCTGAGCACGTTGCCGGCGCTGTCAAACCAGGTATAGCCGGAAACCGTGTAGTCCTTCCCGTAGGGGGACATTTTGGCCACACAGTCGCTGACCGGGCGCGGTGCTGCCGGCGGATACGTCAGCTGGGCCAGCACCTTGCTGATAGTAACTCCGCTGCTGCTCGTCACAGCGAGAGGATCTGAAGCTGCAGCTGTCGGTGTCTCAGCGGCCGGTGCCTCTGTCGGCGAAGCAGTCGGTTCCGCGGTTGGCTCCGGGGTAGTCACGACAGGGTCATTCGCAGGGGTGCCGTCGCCCCAGGTAAGACCGTCGTCAGTTGCCAAGGCAGCCGGTCCAAACGCAAAAAAGGCAAAGAGCATGCACAAAAGCAGACCGATACTTGCCTTTCTGTACCATTGAGTCCTCATGCGAATCACACTCCACAACAGCAGCAATCAAAAATGGCTGTTCTTCTATTACTTGTAATACTGTTCTTTGATGAAAGCTTTTCGTAATAATCCAAGCTTTTGATCACAGTTTAGTATTAATCTATCACAAATTTGCCTTCAAGTCTATACCCATAGAAAAAAACTGGCGAAAAACGGAGAAATCTCAAAAATTATTTTTTCTTACCCGCTGTAATTGTGGCACTTCTGTGGCATTCTTCGTGCTATATTTATACTTAGAAAAATAGGTGCATTATACGCTGTAGATTATATACTGACCACAGTTGTCGGAAAGGAGCTGAAACTTTTGAACGATTTCAACATGCGCCCGCTTGATGACGACGAACTCGATTCTGTCGCCGGCGGTGTGCAGACGCGTGGGGGGAAAACCTACCTTTGCTTCTGCAAAAAATGCAAGAAATTTGTCGGTCCCTACAACGGAGGGCTTCCCAAGCTGTTCAACGAGACCATTTCGCAATACTGTCCCAATTGCCGTGAGATCACGACCCAGGAAATCACGGAAACCAACCTTATCTGATGCTCTGAATTTCCTTATGCCGGTCGGTGTCCGTCTGGGAAGGCGGCAGCCGGAGAGAGGAGAAAGAACCATGATTATTATTTCTGTTGATAACGACTCAGCCCGTCTGAAACGCTTCGGGCAGCTGCTGCAGCGAACCTTCCCCGGCTGCACGCTGGTGGAGTTCACAGACCCGCTGCTCTCGGCCAAATACATCGTCAATCATGAGGTAGATGTTGTATTTGCCGAAATCAGCATGCGTCCGGCCGACGGACTTATGCTGCAGAACGTGCTGCGCACGAACAAACCGGACGCACGCGTGATTTTGATGCAGGATACGCCCGTGGGCTCTCCCTATGGCACTGTCAAGCGCCCCGAGTCCGCCAAACAGCTGGTGGCCTGTGTATGGGGGCATTGACCGAAAGGCTGAATCTTCTGCATTCGCCGAAAGATCGGCGCTTTTTTCCATCTGCGGCTTGACGAACTACCGGATTTGTTGTATAAAAGACCCGGTATTGTCCTGCCGGTCGGAGACGAAAGGAATGACAGTATGAAAATTCTGGCTGTTGACGATGAACGCTCCGCACTGGATCAGCTTGTCGCGTGCCTTCGCGAGACCAGGCCAACTGCCGCGATTTCCGCTTTCGGCATTCCCGGAGACGCGCTGCGCTCCGCTTCTGAGACGAGTTATGATGTCGCCTTCCTCGACATTGAAATGCCGCAGATGAACGGTCTTGCGCTCGCAAGGAGTCTGCAGGAAATACTGCCGGATATCAACATTATCTTTGTATCCGCGCACAGGGAATATGCTTATGAAGCTTTTGCCCTGCACGCAAGCGGTTTTATCTGCAAGTGCGTCACCGCATCTGCCATCGGGGAGGAGCTGGCACATCTGCGCAACCGTGTGGCGCCGGAGGCGGAAAAACGCATCGTGCTGCATACCTTCGGCAACTTTGAGGTCTATTGTGACGGTGTGCCGGTAGAGTTCCGCTACACCAAAACCAAGGAGATGCTGGCGTGGCTGACAGACCGGCGCGGTGCGCTCTGCTCGAACAACGAGCTGATGGCGGTGCTATGGGAGGACGATATCAAGGAGTCCTATTTCCGCAATATCCGCGCGGATCTGCTCAACACGCTGCCGGAGGAGATTTTCGTCCGCCAGCGCGGCAAGGTCGCCCTGCGCACGGATCTGGTCAGCTGTGATTATTACGACTGGATCCGGGGCATACCCGAGGCGATCAACGCCTACAACGGCGAATACATGGCGCAGTATTCCTGGGGCGAGTGGAGCATGGACAGCCGCCGTCTCACCGAAGAGGAGACCAGCGTATGAAAAAATTGAAACTCGAAGCGATCATCAGTAATATCGCGCCTGTTACCGATTAGGTGAACGAAGAGCTCGATCTGCATGACTGTCCTGTCAAGCTCCAGCTGCAGATCGACATAGCCATTGACGAGATCATCACCAATATCGCGAGCTACGCTTACGGCTCGGGAAGCGGTGATTTCACCGTTGAGGCGGACGTGCAGGAAGAGCCTCGGCTTATCAGGCTGCGCTTCAGCGACAGCGGTATTCCGTTCGATCCACTGCAGAAGGCCGATCCGGATACCTCGCTTTCCGCCGAAGATCGCCAGATCGGCGGACTCGGCATCTATCTGGTAAAGAAGACCATGGACGAGGTCCGCTATGAATACAGCGACAATCAGAATATTCTGACGGTTGTCAAATACTTCTGAATTTGATTTGCGCTTTCAATTCCCATGAAGTAAGTATTGTCCCGGCGGCGATGCAAAGCTCTCCGTCGCTCCATGAAAAACAAATTCCACATTTTATTATTAGGAGGAAACAACACGCTGAACATTCAGACCAAAAAGACCGATGACGCTCTCTCCGTTTCCCTGGAGGGACGCCTGGATACCACCACCGCCCCGCAGCTCGAGGCCACACTGAAAAAGGAACTCGGTTCCGTGAAGGCGCTGGATTTTGATTTCTCCGCGCTGGAGTATCTCTCCTCTGCCGGACTGCGCGTGCTGCTGAGTGCCCAGAAGGTGATGAACAAGCAGGGCAGCATGAAAATCCATCAGGTCAGTGAGACAATTATGGAAATCTTTGAGGTAACCGGTTTTACCGATATTCTGACGATCGAATAATTGTTAAAGCGCAGCATCCGCCGTATCGCTTTTGCGTTTGACAATCATACGCAAATCATACCGTGGAATGCACAAAACCCGCCTTGCCGGGCACAGAATACCGCACAAAACTGGAGATCAAAATTTGTCTAAATTGCCAGTCATATAAAGTCGTAATTTGTGGCAGTTCTGTGGCGGTTTAGGGTTTATACTGACAGCGAAGTCAAGAATGACTGTCAACTCAAATTCAACATATTATTTTAGGAGGAAATGAATTATGGCTCTCAAATCCATTGAAGAAGTCGCTCGCGAAGTCGTCCGCGGCACCTGGGGCAACGGTGCTACCCGTAAGCAGAAACTGGAAGCCGCCGGCTACAACTATGATGTTGTCCAGGCCGAGGTCAACCGCATCATGGCCAGTTACGGCACCAGCGGCGGCAGCACCAATGCCAATGTCGACAAGGTCGCCCGTGAAGTCATCGACGGCAAGTGGGGCAATGGCGCCGATCGCAAGCAGCGTCTGGAAGCTGCCGGCTACAACTATCAGGTTATCCAGAACCAGGTCAACAAGCTCTGCGGCAAGTAATTGCTCAGTAAGTGGATATCACCTCACGAGGGGCTGACAGCGGTCAGCCCCTCGCCTTGTATTATAAGAACGGCACGAGCGTTCCCGCCCGTGCCGTTTTGCTGTATTCGACTATTGATACTGTTCTCAAATTAAAATCTTTAGATTTTAATTTGAGCTTTTGCAAAGCCTAAGTGCCGCATACGTGCGGTTGGCTTTGCAAAAGTCGTCTCATACGAACTCTACGCCGCTGCGGCGGCTATAAAAAGCTTGAAAAGCTTTTCAAGCTTTTTATCAGAGTTCAGTATGAATCAGCCTTTGCTGAAGACAAACTGGTCGAAGGACCCGAGGATCTCTTCAGACTGCGAAGCAAACACGAAGTATACACCGTGTACGCCGCTGACCGGCTGCTCCAACGTGCCGTCCACCCAGGTCCAAACCGTGCCGTCCGTGCCGGTTTCCATCCGCTCGCTCGCGGCGATCGCTTCCGCCGTCAGCGCCACGGTACCGATCTGCGTGCCGCCGGCCTCGGCCGTCGGCGCGTCGAGCCAGACCGCGACCTCGGCGTCCGCCCCGGCTTCACCCGGCGCGACAAGCAGGCTCAGGGCCGCAGTCGTCTCGTCGGCACCGAAATTGAGATACTTGAAGCCGACAACGCTGCCATTGCGCAGCTCGGCCACGAAAGTCGCATGGACAGCGCTTTCATCACGCGTGGCTGTGACATAGGGGTCGACGTCCTTGCATTCGGTATGGACGTTATTGTTCTCTGTCGAGGGTGCCGGATGGTCGACCGCCGGGATCAGATAGGTCGTGCGGGCGGCGTCCACGGTCTCATAGGCGCTCATGCTGCCGGCCACGCCGGAGGAGGTGAACTCAAAGGGCGTGATGACCGGGGTGTCACCGTCGCGATAGAGCTGCACCTCGCCCGCCACGGTCTGGCGGGAATAGGCGGTGCGCCCCGTCTGCCGGTGACCGAAGAAGATCCAGTGTCCGTTGACCCTGGCGAGACCGCCGTGGTTGTTGCCGTAGGCGTAGGTCGCAAAGTCGGTGAGGGTGAGCTCGCCGGTCGCCGGGTCGACCGCATAGCGGCCGCTCGTGTCCGAGACGATGTTGCCGTGGTTGCCCGAGATCACATAGTCGAGATCGACATACTGCTCGTCCACGCCGTTTTCGCCGAAGTGCCAGGTGCCGTTCATCAGATCGTCGGTCCAGAGCCACGCGAGGCCGGAGTTGTACCAGCTCCCGTCGGCGCCGACGTCATAGCTCACATAGAAATAGACATAGACGCCGAGCTCGTCGACCCAGCCCTGCAGCGAGGGACCCTCGTAGATCGGCAGATAGCCGCGCGCGTCGTTGGGCAGCCAGCTGATCGCCGCGATGCCGTCGCCGTCGCTGAGATCGTCCTTGAGCTGCATCAGCACGCCGATATGGCTCATGCCGCTCTTGTAGTCGTCCGCCGCCACCATCTCCTGGATCTTGGGATACTCATTATAGACGGTCTTCATGCACGAGCCCGCAATATATATCGTCCCATCCGGGTCGATATAGATGGAGGGGTCGTAGATGAACTTGACCGAGGCATACCACTCGGCCTCCTGCTCGTCCCAGGGGCCGCAGGGATTGTCCGCCACGCGCAGGACCGAATAGGCGTTGAACTCGTTGGAGATCAGGTAGTACTGGTCGGTGTTCACATCATAGGCGCAGTCGGGGGCAAAAAGGCCGACCGTCGCGCCGGAAGTCGCGTGCTCGGAGATATCGAGATAGACGCCGTCACAGCGCCAATCGCTCAGGTCGTAGACCGGCGCGGAATACATCAGATAGTTGAAGCCGCAGTAGCCGACGCCGGTGTCGTCGTGCGATCCGTAGAGATAGACGCGCCACTCATTGTCGGCCTTCGACCAGAAGACCTGCGGCTCGGCGTCGGGGATATGCTCCCAGCTCGGCAGGAGCGGGTTATAGGCGTGCGCCTGGGTGACAGCCTCGCCGGTTTTGGGGTTGGTCTCATAGACCATCGGGTCGGTTGTATAGCTGTACTCGTCGCCGCAGTCGGTGCAGACATAGTGGCGATAGCCGCCCTCGGTGTCGGTGGCCTCGAAGCTATCGTCCTGCAGCTGATAATGGTGCTCATATTCGTGGTGCTTGAACTCCGGCGGCGCGTTTTTCTTTTTTGCAGCCAGCGCGGTGCCGGGCAACAGCGTCACAAGCAGCGTGAGGCAGAGCAGCAGGGCAAGGATCTGTTTTCTCATGGTATCCTCCATTCTTTTCGTAGGGGATGCAAAAGCTGCGCTTTTGCATCCCAGTTTGCTGGTTTAGAAACTGAAGTGCCAGGTGCCGGCCGGGAGTTCGAATACCGCGCACTCGGCGCCGTTGTGCATCGCGGTGCCGCACGCGTAATCCGCACCGCCGTCGAGCACAGCGCCGACCGGCAGATAGACCGTGGCGGAGGTGTTGGCGGGGATACGCGCGTCATAGCTGACCATTGCGCCGTCTGTGGCTGTCCAGCCGCTTTCGATCGTGCCGTAGACTGAATTATAGCTTCCGCGCACATAGTCGAAGCTGCCGCCGACCGTCGGCTGCAGGATAAAGTGCTGATAGCCGGGCTGAGCGGCGTCGCTGCGGATGCCGAGCTGATAGGCGACCATCCACTCGTACACAGCGCCGAAGGAATAGTGGTTGAACGAGTTCATGCCATTGTTGCCGTTGAAGCCGAGCTCGTTGGTATAGCCGTTCCAGCGCTCCCAGATGCTCGTCGCGCCCTGCGTGACCGGGTAGAGCCAGGAGGCGTACTCGGTGGATTCAAACAGGCGGTAGGCCATGTCGTTCAGGCCGTGATCGCTCAGGGCGTTGAGCACGTTGCCCGTGGCGTTGAAGCCCGTGGTGATGCTGTAGGCCGGGACCGCAAGACCGTCGGAATCGGTGAGGTTCGGCTCCGCGATCGTGCGCTGATAGTGCTGCAGCGCGCGCTCGAGATTCTCCTCGCTGATGACGCCGAAGCGCAGCGGTGTGGCATAGGAGGCCTGGGTGTCCTGGATGATGCCTTTGGCGTTTTTCGTCATGCCGGTCTCCGCATCAATGAAGAGCTCGTTCCAGGCCTCGCGCGCAAGAGCCGCGGTCTCGCGGTAAGACGCAGCCTTCTCCGACTCGCCCAGGGCCTCGAGCATCGCAGCCGCCTCATCGAGACAGGCAATGTACACGGCGTTGCCAAGGCTCACGCCGTCGGTCGGGATGCGGGCCAGGTGGTCGCAGAGCGTGCCGGTCTCGCCGGTGAGGCGATCGTCGGTCTGCTTGTCGCCGTTTGCGTCCTTATACTTGAGGGGCGTTTCGTTCAGATGGTCAACATAGGTGCAGATATTTTCGATATTGTCGCGCACGATCGCGAGATCGCCGGTCTGCATAAAGAGATTATAAGGGATCGTGACGACCAGGCAGTTCCAGGTGATGCCGAAGCTCTGACCCTTGTGGGCAATGACGTCGTCGTTGTCGATATCGTAATTCACAAAGGCCGGGCAGTACTGGGAGGAAAGACCGGTCTCGCCGCAGTCGGCGCGCACGGTATCCATCCACTGGCGCATGAAGGTGTAGGTATCCGCCACGTACGAGCCCGAGAGCGCGTAGACCTGCGCGTCGCCGGTCCAGCCCATGCGCTCGTCGCGCTGCGGGCAGTCGGTCGGGATCGAGATATAGTTGCTCGTCGTGGAGTTGACGATATTCGCAAAGAGCTGGTTGACCAGCGGATTGGAGCTCTCGTAGGTCGCGCCGGTATCCAGCGAGGACAGGACCTGCTTCTGCACATTTTCCGTCGGCAGAGGTTTGTCGAGACCCGTGATCTCGATATAACGGTAGCCGTGGAAGGTCAGGTCGGGCGCGATGACATTCTCGCCCTCTTTCATCGTGTAGAAGTCCGTCGCCAGCGCCGTACGGAGGTTTTCCACCATCAGCAGGCCGTTGACGCCCGCAGCGGTATACTCTTCAAGTTCAGGGTAGAGAATTTCCGCAAAGCGGAGCGTGACCGTCTCGCCGGGTTTCGCCAGGTCGGCCGGGATCGTGATCAACGGGACACCGGAGACGTTCTCCCCCATATCGTAGAGATACGAGCCGGAGCCCTCCTTCGTCTCGCCGAGATAGTCGACCGCGGCGCTCGTGCGGATCACATGCACAGGCTCGTCATAGCGCGTGACGAGACGGGGATTTTGGAATTGTTTTCTCGTCTCCACAACCGAGGCACTGCCCCACTCACCGGCAAAATCGGCTTCCGTCCAGCCCTCAACAGCGGCCTCTTTGGTCGCATCGTAGCGCTCGCCCTGGAAGAAGGAGGCAAGCCGGATCGGCCCGTCGGTGAAGCATTCCCAGTTTTGCGCATCGGTGACGATGGTCTCGTCCGTTCCGTCGACATAAGTCACAACCAGCATGGCCATCAGCGCACTCTGATCGCCGTAATAGTTATTATTGGTGGCTTCAAACGTGGTCATACCCGTCCACCAGCCTTCGCCGAGCACCGCGCCCATCGCGTTTTCGCCGGAGACCAGGTTTTCGGTGACGTCGTAGACGTTATAGGCCAGGATCGAATCGTACTCGGTGGAGCCGGGGTTGAACCACTCATCCGCGGCGATTTCCTTGCCGTTGATGTAGTAATCATATATGCCCTGCGCGGTAAGATAGAGACGAGCCTTTGCGACCTCGCCCTTCAGCGTGAAGCCGCGGCGCAGCATCGGAGCCGCGGAGAAGCTGGGATCGGCATAGGCGAGGACGCCTTTTTCACCGCCGGTGACCGTAACGGTGCTGCCATCCACACTCAGGCCGTCAAGCCCGTCAAAGATGGCATAGGTCGCACCGTTGTTCTCATCCAGCAGCGTACCGCGAGCAAATTTGCCGGCGTTGGCAATGGTATAATCGGTAAACTCCGCGCTCTCGCCGGGATTGGCAGCAAAACCGACGCTGCCGAGCATCGGGTAGGTGTTGACCTCCGCCGCACCAAGCGGGTTGAGCACGATCTTATTGGCGTTCAGCACCGTGCCGTCGAAGCTGACGATCAGACCGTTGGCCGGGCAGTAGAGATCGACATGATGGGGCTCGCAGCGGTTTTCCGCGGTGAGGAGCGCATTGAGCTCCTCGCTGTTCTCGATCACAGCGATCGGAACCTCAGGTGTATCCTCTTCGAGATAGCCGACGCGGTAGAAATTGATTTTCGCCCCACCGTCCGCTGTAACGTCAGAATAATCCAGCTCTACGCGGATATAGCTCTGCCGCTGTGCAAGCCAGGGGTTGAAAACCGCATGCTGCAGACGAAAATCATCGGCGCCAAGGATAAAGGAGGCGCTGTTGCTCCCCTCCGGAATGGTCACGTCGGCGCTGATCTGAAAAACCGACTTGGAGGCCGCGTCAAGACTCAGCTCGCCCGCGCCGATCCACTGCGCACCGTTCCAGGCGTCAAAGCTGTCGTCGAGAAGTGAGGTTTCAAAGTGCGCCGGAGCAGAGATGATTTCGCTGCCGCTCTGGTCGGTCACCGTCACCGTCCAGCTGTAGGCCGTCGCACGCTGCAGCGGCTCGCCCTCATACAGGATACCGACAGAGGCCGCGCTCTCTACCGTGCCGGAGTCCCAGACGGTATTCCCCTGCTCGTCCGCCACGATAATGCGGTAGCTCTTCTGCGCCGCACCGACAACATCAGACTCCATGCGCCAGGAGAAAGAAGGCTGCTGTGTATCGACGCCGATGGGATCGACACGGCCCTGCGTTTTCAGATCGACGATGCTTGTCTGCCCTTCGGCCAGAACGCCGGGAGCGCCAAGGCTGATCAGCAGCGCGACCGTCAGGAGCAATGCCAGGAATCGCATATGTTTCATTGCGATGATCTCCTTTTGAAAACAGGGCACCCGAGAATGGGTGCCCTGTCAGTGGGTTTCTTGTGTTTGCTTACGCGATGGGAACCCAGATATCCTGCTCGAGAGCGATGTCGAGGATTGCGGGGGTGTCGCCAGCCATGAAGCCGGTCTTGTCGGCATGGTTGACATACTCGCCGTTCTCAAGAGTGGTCAGGGTCATCTGGTCGTCGCCGTAGAAGTTGCACTCGAGATAGAACTCATCCTTGGCCTCGTTGGTGCTGATGGTGCAGACGAGATCGGCCTGGATGTCCTCGATGGTGTACTCAACGACCGTGTAGTAAGCATAGTCGGGGTTGGGATCGAACTCGGGCTCGGTCGGGAGATCGGCCTCGGTCGCGCCGCCCTCGGCGGCCTCGTCGTCATGCAGAAGGACCCAGATGTCCTGCTCCTTGGCGATGTCGAGGATCGCAGGGGTGTCGATGGCCATGAAGCCGGTCTTGTCCTCGAGGACTTCATAACCGGTCTCGCTGTCGGCGGAAACGACGCTGCGGGTCATCTGATCGTCGCCGTAGAAGTTGCACTCGAGATAGAACTCGTCCATGGCCTCGTTGGTGCTGATCGTGCAGACCAGGTCGGCCTGGATGTCCTCGATCGTGTACTCAACGACCGTGTACTTGTAGTAGTCCTCGTTGGGGTCGAACTCGGGCTCGGTCGGGAGATCTTCGACGGTGTATTTCTTCTCGCCCTCGGCCTCATCGCCGCCGTTCATCGGAATCCACAGATCCTGCTCCTTGGCAATGTCGAGGATCGCGGGGGTGTCGCCGGCCATGAAGCCGGTCTTGTCGGCCTTGTTGACATACTCGCCGTTTTCAACAACAGTGAGGGTCATCTGGTCGTCGCCATAGAAGTTGCACTCAAGATAGAACTCGCTGAGGTCGGCCTTTGCGGAGACGGTGCAGACAAGGTCAGCCTGGATGTCTTCGATCGTGTACTCGACGACGGTCCACATGTCGTAGTCGGGGTTCGGATCGAATTCGGGCTCGGTCGGCAGGTCAGCCTCGGTCGCTGCAAACGCGCAGACGCCAAAGGACAGGACCATGGCCAGAGTCATGAGGATCGCTAAGAACTTTTTCATGCTGGTTTCTCCTTTAAAATATTTTTTCCATAGCCTTGCGGCCGTTTGGACAAAAGAGGATTTGTGCTGTTTTTATCAGCCCTCGACCGTGACGCCCGTCTTCATGAACGAGGCGATCAGGCTGATGACAACAGCGGCAAAGGTAAAGCCTGCGAAGAAGATGTAGGTAACGATGGTGTCAACGCCGTCGAGTCCGGAAATGACATAGGCGATCTGGTTGACCATCAGCATCGAGCCCCAGACGATCGCTGAGGCCAGCAGGAACACCATGCCGATGGGAACGTAGTTCGCAATGCGAGGAGCGACCTTGGCCAGCACGCATCCGAGCAGAGCCAGGACAATGACGCCGCCCAGCATGTAGTATACGGGCGTATAGGTATACATGACCGTCCTGTACAGGAAGATATCCACAAGAGCCAGTACAGCAGCAACGATCGACAGGAACGCAGCAGCGCCTAATTTGTTCTTATTCATGGTATGCTCCCCCTTTCTCAGTTCTTTTTCTTGGACTTGAATTCTTTGGTGATGGAAACGACCAGGAACAGCGCCGTCAGAACAGCGAAGGCTGCGATACCGCCGGTCAGCGCATTATCGACCCAGGTACGAATGTACACGATCTCGGTCGTGGAGCTGATGCCGTTCATGGCGTTGCTCTGCGCGATCTGATAGACGAAGTACTTCAGGGTGTCCTTCATCTGCTGCTGGAAGTAGTGATCCTTCTCGATCACAGACTTGGACGCTGCCATGTCGCCGATATTGGAGGTGTCGTACGCGGAGCTCGTGAGCGCACCGCCGCCGCCGGCGGCCGTCATGTCACGCCAGTTCATGTAGTCGGCACCGTTGATCATGTCGGTGACATACCAGCCCGTATAGCCCCACTCGCCGCGGGCGATGTTCGTCAGAGTCGGGCGATAGGCACCGGAATAAGCGACACCGGCGCGGTTGAACGCGGTCATGATGCCCTGGGCGGTGTTATTGCTCATGCACATCTGGAAGCCGCGCAGCTCGCCTTCGCGCGCCGCCTGCTCGGTCATGAAGGTGCTCAGGCCGGAACGGTTGGCCTCCTGGTGGTTAAAGGCGAAGTGCTTGGGCTCGGCCATCGTGCCCTTGCTCTTCAAACCGGTGCACACCGCGTTGCCCATGTAGGCGGTGAGAACAGAGTCTTCGGAATAATACTCGTGGTTGCGCGCGCAGTAGGTCGCACGGTGCAGGTTCAGACCGGGCGCGTAGATCGAGCTCTCCTTGGCATACAGGCCGTCCTCGCCGAGCAGCTCACCCTCACGGACGATCAGTTCCTTGTTGTAGGTCGCAGCGACCATCGGCTCGGTGGGCATAACAGCCATACGGTAGGCTGCCATATCGTCGGTCTCGGCGGTGTAGTAGGGATTGGCCTTGTCGTTGACAGTCCAGCGGACGAAATAGCCGCCAACCTGGTCGCCGGTATAGCCGAGAGGTCCGTCGTTGCAGTAGACGCGAGAAAGCTGGATGGAGTCGAGGTTTTCAAGGTCGTCGCCGGCCTTGGACACGAAGTTGATCGCCTCGTCCAGCGTGACCTGATTGAGCAGCTTGTCCCAGAAGGGATCATTCAGCTCGGCCACGCCGATGCACTTGCCGCTCTCGTCGAAGCGCAGCGCGTCGACCAGTTTGTAAGGCCCGGACTCGCCCCAGACGACGGGATTGCCGTCATTGTCGTTCTCGCTGAACGTGTACAGCATATCTTTCAGACCGACAAGCATCGCCTCGGTCGGGGTCAGACTCTCAACAGGCGTCCAGCCCTTCGTCCAGTCGCTGCGGGTGGTGTATTCGACCGCATTTTCGATGAGCTTGTTGATGTCCATATCCTGGAGCTGGTTCTCAACATTCTTGGAGTAGGTCTCGATATCGGTGGCCGCGAGATTCCAGACGATCGCATTGTCAGCGTTGATCGCTTCGATGTCGGCGGTCTTAACCAGGCCGTCCTCGCTGCCGTTCTTCTTGGCGAGGATATTGTTGAGCGCCTCATGTGCGCCGTTTCCGATGGCAAAGTAGTAGTCGCCGTCCTCGAGCACCCAGGCGCCCTGCGTGCCGTTGGCCTTGACAGCGTTCTCGTCATAGCTGGCGAAGTAGGCCGGGTCAAAGCTGACCGTCACGTCTTCGGAAGCACCGGGCTCAAGCAGCGCGGTCTTCTCAAAGGCAACGAGCTGCACCGCAGACTTCTCCAGTCCGCCCTGCTTGTAGGGAGCCTGGACATAGAGCTCGACCACAGACTTGCCGGCCACGTCGCCGGTGTTCTTGACCGTGACAACCGCTTTGCCCTCGCCGCCGACCGTCAGATCGACGGATTTCAGCGTCTGCTCAAAGTTGGTGTAGCTCAGACCATAGCCGAAGGGATAGACGACCTCGTCGCCGTAGTTCCAGGCGGCCTTGTCCGTGCCGGCATTGCTGGCGGCGTTGGCCTGTCCGAGCACCGCGTCCTCATAGCGGGTCTCATAGTACTTATAGCCGTTGTAGATGCTTTCGGATTCGACCAGATACCAGTCGCCCTTGTCATCCGCGCCGAGAGCATCGGCAACACCGCTCTGGCTGTGGTTGGTGTAGAGATGCACACCGAAGTTGACCATCGACGGGGCGGAATCAGAGCGCACGGCAAAGGTGTCGGGCAGCTTGCCGGAGGGGTTCACCGCGCCGCGCAGCACGTCGGCCACACCGAGGAAGCCGTCCATGCCGGGCTCGCTGACCCAGACGATCGCGCCGATAGCCGCATCATTTTTGAGTTCCTCGATCTCGATGGGGTTGTTGGCGTTGATGAGCACGACGACCTTGGAGCTGTGCGCCTTGGCCATCTCAATCACGGCCTTCTCGTTCACAGAGAGAGCCAGCGGGCGCTCGAAGCTGTCGGCCACGGGCATTTTCTTGCCGGCGGCGGCGCTCGTCATGTTCGGGTTATAATCTGCAGCCTCGGAGCTGTCGCGGGAGAGCACCACCAGTGCGACCGTGCCGTCGGCAGAGGCGAGCAGCTCATCCGAATACTGATCCGCGGGTGCCTCGCCCACACAGTAGGAGGCGGGGTTCTCATAAATCTTTCCGAAGGACGGCGTCAGCGAGTGACCGCCCTTGCGGCCGTAGGTCTCGGTCAGCGTCGGCTGCAGAAGGAAGTCCAGCATCGTCTGATTGAGGCTGTAGCCCTTCGCGTTCAGGCTCGCCACGAGATCATACTGCTGCTGACCGGCATCCGCGGCGATAGACACCGACGAGCCGATCTTGCCGCCCAGGGTGGGGTTCACGGAGTTGAGACCCCAGAGCGTCACGGTGTCGGCCGTGTTCAGCGGGAGCGCAGCCCCCTCGTTCTTCAGCAGGACGGCGCCCTCGGAGGCAATTTCCTCCGCCAGCGCTTCCTTGGCAGCGACGAGCTCCTTGAGAGAGCCGAACTCGGACTTGTAATAGATCGAGTCCGTCGCCTCGCCTTCAGCCTTGTCCACGATCTTGTAGTTGGTCAGACCCAGCTGCCCGTTGATGAACGAGGCATTGGCCTGCGCAATGCTCTGTCCGCCGATCAGCAGCGCCAGAAAGCAGGCCATGACGGCCGATAAACCTCTCCACAAGCCTGTGGAACTACCCTTGTTTTTCATAACATTCCTCCTAACTATTTTTATAAACCAACTTGGTTATAAACAGTTTCTCCGGACACAAGCCCTTTCGGAATGCCTGCGTCCATTGTAGCATAGCCACACACAAATGTGTAGCAGCTGGCATAATCCGTTATGATTTTGACACAATCGGTCGCTCAGCAACCGGAAACGCGAATCAGGAACTTCAGTTCATAATCCGTCCTGGCCGGATAGCAGAACTCCGGCATGATGGCCGGTCCGCAGGCGCCGGTGCCGATACCCTGCTGGAAGGCCTGCACCGTCACATAAGTCCCGGTGCGTTTCTCGTCCTTGCGGTGCTTCATGGCAAACAGCGCCTTGTCGGTATAGGGCTTGATGCCGAGCTCGTAGGGCTTCTCGATCGCCACAAAGCTCACGACGCTCTTCCCGTCGGAGACGGCGGCCTCTCTGCAGTCGCAGCGGTTGCCGCTCTCCTGCGGCCTGATGTTCGGCTCGGTCATATCCGCGACCTTGCACTGCACCGTGCGGATCGGGAACTGCTCCTTCATATCGCAGTAACTCTCGCCGCTGCGGGCGGTATAGGTCACCGCGTCGAACTTGTCGCTGAGACTAAAGCACTTGCCGAAGCGCGGCACATTGCCGCCGCCGGACACACAGTGCAGCCGGCTTGTAACAAGGATGCCGTCGGCCGTCCCCTGATAGATGTCCGTCACAAGGAATTTTGCCTTTTTATTGGAAACCTTGGTGACGACCTTCATGCCGTTTTCGATCTCCTCGCAGGAGACGAGCTCTTCCTTCTGATCGAAATACGGCTTCATCGTGTTCTGGAACAAGGGGTTGGTATCGTTGTCCGTCGCAGCGCGGTAGAGGAGCGTATACTGCTCGCTGCCGCTGAGCACCTCGCCGTTCGGCAGTGTCAGGCGGGGCTTTCCGTCTACGACAGAGAAGGCATCCGGCAGGGGCTTTGTCTCCGGTGCGGCCGGCAGCTTCTGCGCGAGCACCAGCTGCTCCTCAGAAACTGTCTGACCGGTCACAGTATCGACCGTCGTGACGATCGCGCTGCAGTTGCCGTCCACACTCTGCCCGACGGGGAGCTCCAGCTTTGCCTTTGTCAGCGGGGCAACCTCGGGCCGGACAGACGACGTACTGCCGTCATTCCAGGCAAAAGTCAACTCATAACGCCGACCGTCGGAAAAAGCCGTGGTGTTGAAGATTTCAAAGCTCTTGCCGCTGACATGCGAAACCCGGATCGGGCGGTAGATAAAGCGGATGATCTTCGCGCCGACCGATGGCTGGCGGTCGGGATAAAAGATGCCGTCGACGCAGAAATTCCCGTCGTGCTCCCACTCGCCGTGGTCGCCGCCGTAGGTGAAGCTGCCGTCGGCGTGACGCACCGCGTGATCGACCATCTCCCAGACGCAGCCGCCCATGAGATTGTCGTAGGCGTAGATTTCCTTCCAGTAGGCCTCGGTATTGCCGGGACCGACACCCATCGCGTGCGCGTACTCGCAAAGGAAGTACGGCCTGTCATTGAGCGGCGCCTGCTTGCGGCAGTGCTCGCCGACCTTATGTACATTCTCCACGCTCGGGTACATCTCGCTGCCGACATCATAGGCGATGCGCTTGCAGTGCACCGCACTCTCGTAGTGCACAGGCAGTGCGGAGTGCGCCTTCAGATAGTCGTACATCGCGTCGGTATTCGCATAGCCGCCGGCCTCGTTGCCGAGCGACCACATGACAATGGCCGTATTGGCGTGAAGCTTGTCGCGCTGATAGAGCCGCGTGATGCGGTCGAGATAGCGCGGCTGCCACTTGGGATCGTGGCTGATGGTGTTGTAGGTGGGCGGGATCTGGTGCGACCAGGTGCCGTGCGTCTCGAGATCGTTCTCGTCCACAATGTAAATTCCGTATTCGTCGGCCAGCTCCAAAAGCAGCGGGTCCGGCGGATAGTGAGAGGTGCGGATCGTATCGATATTGAACTCCTTGCAGAGCTTCACGTCCCGCTCGATCTCGTCGGGGGTCATCGTATAGCCGTTCGTCGGGCTGGTATCGTGGTGATTGACACCTTTGAACTTGATCTTTCTGCCGTTGAGCAGGAACACGTCGCCGCGGATCTCCACGGTTTTAAAGCCGATGCGTTCGCGGACGCAGGACGTCGCGGTCTCATAGTAAATCGTATAGAGTGTCGGCTCCTCGGCGCTCCACTCGGAAACGGAGAGGTTTTCAAAGCTCACCGTCGCGCTCTTCCCTGTGGTCGCTACTGTCTTCGTCTCGTGCAGGCCGTGCCCCTCCAGCGTGAAGGTCACATTGGTATTGGAGAGTGTAGAGGCCGTCAGCGTCAGCGTATAGGTCTCCCCCGTCTTTTTCGTGACGGCATTCAGATCCTGAAAATCGGTCGGTTCGGAGATGCGCAGCAGCACATCGCGGAAAATGCCGTTGTTGCGGAACATGTCCTGACTCTCGAGATAGGTGCCGGTGCACCAGCGGTGCACGACGGCCACGAGCTCGTTCTCCCCCTCGTGCAGCAGGCCGCTCAGATCGAACTCCGCAACGTTGTGCGCGCCCTCGGAATAGCCGACAAAGGCTCCGTTCAGATAGAGGTCGAGGCAGCTCGCCACGCCCAGGAAAGAGATCACATAGTTCTTGCCCGTGTCCGCGATCGTCAGACTGCGCCGATACACGCCGACGAAATTATACTCGTCCGGGTGTTTCCAGCGCGGAGAGATCGCCTGATCCACGCCCATCCAGGTAAACACCGTGCCGACCCGCTCGGTCGTCGGGATCACCGGGGGCTTGAACGGAAACTGATAGCGGATATTGACATAGAAGGGCCGATCATAGCCGCGAAACTGCCAGCAGGCCGGTACGTCGATCTTGTCAAAAGCGACCATGTCCGTATCCAGGACCTCCGGCAGCTCAGCCGGACGGGGATAGAAATGAAAATCCCATTGCCCGTTCAGGCAGATGACTTTTTCGGATGCATAGCGTTTTTCCTTGGGAGAAACGCTGTCCGCCGCCGCGCGATTCGGATAGGGCACAAAGTAGCTGCGGCCGGGAAGTTTGTTTTTCTCATAGACGCCGAAATCATGATAATTGCTTTGATTCAAGACATATTTCACGTTTTATGAACCCTCCCTTTCACGAAAAAGCTGCGCTTAGCTGGAAAAATAACCAAATGAGCGGCCATATCCGCCTCAAGTATATAGCTATTATTGGAGCTATTATATAAGAATTTCCTAATTCTTGCAAGCAATTTATTTCTTCTATGGATTCCAATTTCATCTTTCTATCTATAACATTTTTGTTATTAAAGTGCCCCGTTTCCCTTTGCATTGAAACGGGGCACTCCTGTATTTATCCCATATATTCTGTCAAAGCTGCGTCGATCACGGGTGTCCACCATTCCACATAGCCCACCCGGAACGGATGTACCTCATCGTACATATAGGTGTTGTACTGCTCGGTGCCGTAAACCGCGGTCATCTCAGGATTGTTGAACATGTCGATCACGCCGATGTCCCATTTCTTCTGGATTTCCAGCAGCAGTTGCACCATTTCGTCGTAGTGCTCCTTCTGGCAGTAGGTGCCGGTATAGAAGCACACGGGGCAGTTAAAGGTATCGCGCGCATAGGCAATGATGGTTTCGATGGCTCCGGCGATCGTGGTATCGTCAAAATCCGCAAGGTCTTTGCTGTCGGAGATCTCGCCGAAGGGCTTGTTGGTGGTGGCGTCGTTGGTGGACAGCTGCACCACAATCAGATCGGGGGTCTTGCTCGTGGGAATACGCTTCAGGCGGCCCACGTAGGAATCCTCGCCGGTGTTTACCAGGGTCGTGGCGCTGATCGCGTATTTCTCGCAGACCAGAGCGCTGTGCAGATCTTCCACCGCGTCGACCATCGAGTAGTGGCCGCCCGACTGCGCACCGTAGGTGACGGAGGAGCCGATCCAGAGGATGGTCTTGCCGGAGAGAGGATCGTTCGGGTCGATCTCTTCGGTTTCAGGCAGCGTGTAATCATAACCCACAGCCACTTCGGTGCCGACGGGGGCCAGCGTGAGCGCAGCCACGCCCGGGAACACCATGCCCTTGAGACTCGGGCCCTTGCCGCCGTAGCTGGCGATCACAGTCACGGTGTCGCCCGGCTTGAGCGCCACACCCTCGGCGATCAGGAAACGGCCGTCGTCAAAGATCGAGCCGGTGTTATACTCCGCACCGTCGGTGTCATACTTTGCCGGCGAGTCCGCAGAAACCTGGCAGTTGATGGGCACCGACCAGGCCTCTTCGCCGTTGATGCTGAAAGAGAAGGGCTGGGAAGTGAACTGCACCATCATCTTCGAGACGGTCAGATAGAGGTCAAACGTGCCGTCTGCCCCTTCGGGGACCGTGAAGGTGATCTCGCCATCCTTGGCGAGGTTGATGATCATGCCATGTTCGGCGTCGTACTCGGTAGCCGCCTTCTTGTTCTCGATCGAGACGCCCTTGCCCTCGGTAAAGCTTGCGTCCGCGGCGGGAATGACGATCGCGCCCTCGACCTCGCGGCCCTCGGCCAGCGCAGTAACGCCCTGGCAGAGCAACAGTGCCAACAGAATTACCAATAACTTCTTCATAGCTCGTCCTCCGGTAAACAATTCATTCATGATAACCCAGGCGAAAAGCGTTTCTGCTCCGCGCTCAACTCGCCTGACTTTATAATTCTATCATATACAAAACACATCCGTTTTGCAAGTGCTTTGTACATTTTTCCCTCTCCGGTCTCTCATTACGGCGCTGCGATAGGTAAAATTGAGCGAAAAAATGCTTTCCCTTCAAAAATTTTGATTGACGGGGAGAAAAACAATATATTATAGTGATACATATACATCCCGATAATAGTTTAAGGAGGCAACCATGAAAACACGTCAGGCGTTCAACCCCTATCTTCCCAGCTGGGAATACATCCCCGATGCGGAACCCCATGTTGTAAACGGCCGCGTCTATGTTTACGGCTCTCACGACCTTTTCAACGGCATCAACTTCTGCCTGGGCGACTATATGTGCTGGTCGGCCCCGGTGGACGATCTCGGCAACTGGACCTGCCACGGCTGCATCTATAAGCGCGAGCAGGACCCCGCCGCGCCGAAGATCCGCGTCACCAACGGTCTCGCCGCGCCGGACATGGTCGTCGGTGACGACGGGCGCTATTATCTCTATTACTTCATGGGCGGCACAAAGATGATCTCGGTCGCCGTGTGCGACGAGCCCGCCGGCAAGTATGAATTCTACGGCTACGTAAAATATCAGGACGGAACGCCCATCGGCAAGCGGAATGAGCCCTTCCAGTTCGACCCCGGCTGCCTGAAGGACGACGACGGTCGGCTCTATCTCTACACCGGCTTTGCCTTCGGCGGCAACCCGATCCTGCTCGACGGCTCACAGCCGACCAAGCACGGCCCGATGTTCTTTGAGATCGACACCAAGGACATGCTGACGGTCATCTCCGGCGACGAGCTGCACTATATCGGTGTGCTCACCGGCGACGAGGCCAAGGGCACCCCCTACGAGCAGCAGCCCTTCGGCGAGGCCAGCTCCATGCGCAAGTTCAACGGCAAATACTACTTCATCTACAGCTCGCTCAACAGCCACAATCTCTGCTACGCGGTCTCGGACTACCCCGATCACGGTTTTGAGTACGGCGGCATTCTGGTCAGCTGCGGCGATATCGGTCTGCCCGGCGTGCCCGATGTGGAGCATGCGCGCATGTGCACCGGCAACACCCACGGCTCGCTGATCGAGATCGAGGGCCATTACTACATTTTCTATCACCGCCACTCCAACCGCAAGCAGTCCTCCCGCCAGGCCTGCGCCGAGGAGATCCGCTTTGAGGACGGCAAATTCTATCAGGCCGAGATGACCTCCTGCGGTCTCAACAACGCCCCGCTCGAGGGCCACGGCCACTACCCGGCCTACATCGCCTGCAACGTCTACGGCAAGAGCGGCACCCGCTTTATGTCCATGATCAAATACCGCAAGGGTCTCAACCCCTTCCTGACGCAGAAGGGCGTCGACCGCGAGGAAGGCCCCGACCAGTATGTCTCAAACTTCTGCACCGGCTGCACGGTCGGCTTTAAGTATTTTGACCTGCGCGAGACGAAGACCCTCACCGTCAATCTGCAGGGCTACGGCAACGGCTGCGCGGTCACGGTGCGCACGCAGGAGCATGGCGACGTGATCCTGCGCATCCCCGTGGAGACCTGCACCACTGGCAAGAGCTTTACCGGCGAGCTGCCCGGCGGTCTCGGTGAGAAAGAGGCGCTCTACTTCTCGGTGGAGGGTCAGGGCGGCACCTTCGATTTTGTGTCCTTCGATCTGGCGTAAGGGCAGCTCTAAAGCAAGTATCCGTATCTCAACACGCGTTTGCCTCTTGACAACACAGCCAGTCCGTATTAAAGTGCTATTGCACACCAAATAGATAGGTAATTGATCCGGAATGGATTGATTCTATGGGGACTGTTGAGATCGCATGAAGAAAGCATTGATCGCAATGAGCGGCGGCGTTGACAGCAGCGTCGCCGCTCTTTTAACCAAAGAGGCAGGTTTTTCCTGTATCGGCTGTACGATGAAGCTCTATGACTTGCCCGAGGATACCTCCTGTGAACGCAGCTGCTGTTCCCTGCACGATACCGAGGACGCCAGGAGTGTCGCCTACCGGCTCGGCATGCCCTATTACGTCTTCAATTTTAAGGACGAGTTTTATCGAGAGGTTATCGACACGTTTATCCGAAGCTACGAAAACGGCAAAACGCCGAATCCCTGTATCGACTGTAATCGCTTTTTGAAATTTGGGAAGCTGTTTGACCGCGCCCGGATCCTCGACTGTGACAAGGTCGTCACCGGGCATTACGCCCGCATCGAGCGGCAAAACGACGTCTACTATCTGAAAAAAGCCTTAGATCCGACCAAGGATCAGAGCTATGTGCTCTACGCCATGACGCAACAGCAGCTCGCCCACACGCTGTTTCCGCTCGGTACACTGCGCAAAACAGAGGTGCGTGAGATTGCCGCCGCCCACGGCTTTGCGACGGCCGATAAAGCGGAGAGCCAGGATATCTGCTTTGTGCCGGATGGGGATTACGCCAGGGCGATCGAGGCCTATACCGGCAAACGCTATCCGCCCGGACCGTTTCTCTCCGTTGACGGCAGACCGATGGGGACGCACAAGGGTCTGATCCGTTACACGGTCGGTCAGCGCAAGGGGCTGGGGATCTCTTCCCCGGAGCCGCTCTATGTCTGCCGGATCTGCCCGGAGAACAACACGGTGTATCTTGGCGGCAGAGAAGCGCTTTTTGCGCGGCATGTCAGGGTTCAGCACATGAACTGGATCGCGGGTACGGCTCCGACTGCGCCGTTTCGCTGCCATGTAAAGCTGCGCTATCGCCAGAGAGAGCAGGCGGCCACGGTTGATCCGCTCGATGGCGAGACCGTCAGCATTCTGTTTGACGAGCCGCAGCGTGCTCCCACGCCCGGACAGGCCGCAGTATTATACCAGGAAGACATCGTCTTGGGCGGCGGCAAAATATTCGAAGCCGTAAAATGATATGGGCAGAGGGACACAAGGTCTCGCTGCCCATATCATTTTACTCTTTTTACGCCTCGCTGACGGCCGGGGCGTCGATGCGCTGGCGCGCGACCAGCTCGGCAAAGAAGCCGTTTTGCGCGATCAGCTCTTCATAGGTGCCGTCCTCGATGATTTTGCCCTTGTCAAGCACCAGGATACGGTCGCAGTGCCGGATCGTAGAGAGGCGGTGCGCGATCACGATGCGCGTGCATTTCAGACCGTCAAGCGCATCGGAAACCTGCTTTTGCGTGATATTGTCGAGCGCCGAGGTCGCCTCGTCAAAGATCAGGATGCGGGGTTTGCCCGCGACGGCGCGGGCGATCATCAGCCGCTGCCGCTGTCCGCCGGAGACGCCCCCGCCGCCCTCTGAGAGGACCGTCTTCATGCCCATCGGCATATCGCGGATATCATCGGCAATACCGGCGAGCTCTGCTGCCGCCCAGGCGTCGTCCACCGACAGCCAGGGGGCCGAAACCGTGATATTGGAGTAGAGATCGCCCTGGAACAGCTTGCCGTTTTGCATGACCGTGCCGATCCTGCGCCGCAGTGACTTGAGATCGAGCGTTTCGATATCCTGCCCGTCGAAATAAATGGCGCCCTTTTGCGGCTTTTCAAAGCCGAGCAGCAGCCGCACAAGCGTCGATTTGCCGCAGCCGGTCTTGCCGACGATGGCGACGTACTGGCCGGGGCGGATCTTCAGCGACATGTCGTCCACGATCAAGGGCATATTCTCCTGATAGCGGAATGAGACGTTATTGAGCTCGATGCCGCCGGAGAGGCGCGTGACAACCTTTTTGTTTTCGCTGACCTCGGGAACCGTTTCAAGGATCGGACGCACCATATTGAGCATGGAGCGCACCTGCGCGATCGAGCCGACAATACCGACCAGCGAGGTAAACGCGCCCATCACCATGCCGTAGGCAGAATTGAACGCGAAATAGTCAGCCATCGAAACCTGCGTTTTGATCGTGAAGAAGTAGAGCACCATCGTTCCGATCAGCGAGATACACTGGGACACCACCGTTCCGAACTTGATGAGAAACGGCGGATCATACTGCAGTGCGGCGCTGCGGGTATAGGTGCTCGCCCACTTGGCGAAGGCGCGCTTCTCTGCGCCGGCCAGGCGGATCTTCTGCACACCGGAGACCAGGGCGTAATCGACGCCGGACTCGCCGGCGGAGAGCTCCATCGTCCGCTTGGAGTGTTCGGTGTAGGCCAGCATAGAAATAACGGAATAGGCCACGGTGACCGCAATGACCATGAGTCCCGGCACCACCACACCGGGGGCATAGCGCAGCATATCGCTGATATACATCAGCGAGAAAACCGAGCTCAGTCCGGTCGAGAGGATGATATCCGACAGCATCAGGCACAGGCCGTCGATATAGCTCATGCGCGTGCTCAGATCGCCGGAGGAATAGTTTTTAAAGAAAGGCGCCGGCAGCGAGAGCATGCGCATCATACTGGCCGCGCGCACCGGGATCACCATTTTTGTCGTCAGACGGCTTTGCAGCAGGCCGCGGGCCGTGTTGAGCAGCATGGTGGCGATCTGAACGCTCAGATAAAACGTGAACACCGCGACCAGCAGCTGCACGCTGCTGCTGGTGACGACACTGCCATAGATCAGACGGCTGAGCCAGGGCATCAGCTTGCCGACCAGCGTGACGGCCAGCGTCGCAACGGCAACAAAGACGAAGTCGATCGGCTCAAGCGTCTGGGCCATGTACAACAGCAGATCCGGGATGCCGATTTTCTTGAGCGGCAGCGGCTTATAAAAGCACAGCGCTTCCTCCTCGAGCAGGGCAGCCGTCTGCTTTGTCAAGCGGACTGTTTTTCCTGTTTTCGGATCGCGATAGGTATAACCGCCGAGCTTCCCGGGGATCAGGGCGACGATGGCCGCATCCTCCTTGAGAACGCCGAGCATGGCACCGATCGCCTCGGTATACCACTTCCCTCTCAGTGCCACGGTGCGGCGCATAATGCCGGCCGGACGCATCAGATATTCAATGGCGTCATTGATATCGGTGATCTCATCTGGCAGTGGGATGGGCTTTACATGGTAAAATTTCAGCATCTCTTCGATGGCGTTTCTGGTCTGGATGCGGTCATCCTGCATGGCCTGTGCCATTTTGCGGCCCATGACAATGCCGGCCATTCCGGCCATCGCATCCTGAAACACTTCATCATCGTGGCTGATGCGCGCGCGTATTTGTTCGTCAAACCAACCCATGGAGTATCTCCTGTTTAGTGAAAGTCAATCAGTCTCATAACCTTTCAGTTCCCCTCAGGGGCCTGAACCGTTACTTAGTCGCTTGTGACAAGCTGCGCATAAGCGCCGCCCCTGGCGTACAGCTCGTCATGCGTGCCGCGCTCGACGACATGGCCGTGGTCGAGCACGATGATCTCGTCACAGTCGCGGATCGTGGAGAGGCGGTGGGCAACAACGATGCAGGTGATCCCGCGCTCGGAGATCGAGCGGACAACATCGTACTCGGTCTTTGCGTCGAGGGCCGAGGTCGCCTCGTCGAGGATGATCGCGGTCGGGTCCTGGCTGAGGACGCGCGCGATCTCGAGCCGCTGGCGCTGTCCACCCGAGAGATCCTTGCCGCCCTCGGCAAGCTTGTAGCGATAACCGCCGTCACGCTGCATGATATCCTCGTGGATCTGCGCATCACGCGCAGCGAGGATCATTTCAAAGTCCTCGATGGAGTTATCCCACATTTTGATGTTGTCGGCGATCGTGTCCTCAAAGATTGTGATATCCTGGTCGACGACCGAAAGCGAGCCGGTGAAAACGCTGCGGTCGATCTCGTCGATCGGCTTCCCGTCGAAGAGGATCTCGCCGCTCCAGGGCTTATACAGACCGGAGATCAGCTTGGCCAGCGTCGATTTGCCGCAGCCCGAGCTGCCGACAAAGGCCACGCGCTGCCCCGGCTCGAGCGTCATCGAGAAATCCTCGATCAGCGGAGCCGCCAGCGGAGAGTAGCCGAAGGTGACGTGTCTGAGCTCGATCTTACCCGAGAGCTTATCGTACTCGGTGTTTTCATCGGGCAGAGCGGAGGTCTCCGGCACATCGGTCGGATAGTCCATCACGTCCTCGATGCGCTCCATATCCGATCGCATCTCCTGCACCATCTGCGAAACGTCGACCAGCATCAGGGCCGGAGTCGTGAATGCGTTGAGGAAGCCGGAGAAGGCCGCGATCATGCCGACGGTCCACTCCCCTCTCATGCAAAGCCAGACGCTGCCCATGAAGATCAGTGTGTCGGTGACTGTGGAGACGATCGAAGGGATCATGCCGACATAGGTGTTCAGCTTGGTAAACTCCACCGTTCCGGCGTTGACACTGGCCTGGTAGCCCGACCACTTTTCAAAATAGCCGTTCTCGGCGCCGGAGGCCTTGATCGATTCCACCATCTCGATCCCTGCGATCGTCGAGCCCGAGAGCTTGCCGCTGTCGCGGTTGGTGATCAGCATGATATTGGTGCGCTTTTTCGCAATATAAGCCGAGACGAAGAAGTTGACAACGATCGAAGCGATGCCGATGAGCGACAGCTGCCAGGAATAGCGTACCATGACGACAAGATAGAAGATCATCATGATGCTCTGCAGCACCAGCGGAGCAAAGCTGTTGATGAGCGTCGAGGCGATCATCGCGTTCTGCTGGCGGCGGCCGCAGATATCGCCGGCCATGCGCTGGGAGAAGAACTCCATCGGCAGGCGCAGCACATGCCACATGTACTCGCTGTTGCCGACAACAGCGATCTTGCCGTTGGCCTTAAGAGAGTAGACGGATTCGATCCAGGTGACCGTCAGCTCGACGGCGGCCAGCGCCGCCATGATGGCCATGAAGGGGCCGAACCACTCGGGGTTTTGCCCGGTGAGCAGTCTGTCCGAGAAGACCTTGGTCATTCCCGGCGTGATCAAGCCCGTGAGCGAGGAGATCACCGTGGAAATCACGACCAGCGCGAAGGCCGCGCCGCAGCCGGCCAGCTTCCGCCTCGCAAAGCGCCAGATGCTCTTCGGCTTGCCCGACGGCTCAAAGCTCTCTCCCGGACAAAAGTTCAGACAGGTGCCGGTATAGCAGAAGCCGAAGTTTTCAAGCTCTACCGTATACGCGCCAAAGGCCGGATCACTGACATAGGCTTTTCCGTGCCGGAAGCCGTCGAGCACGAGATAATGCGTATCGTTCCATTGGATGATGCAGGGAAACTGCCCGTGGTGGATGATCTCCTCGGCATCGGGGTGACTCAGCTCGACCGTAAGGCCATAGCCCTGGGCCGCGCGCATCACATTGTCCGCGTTCGAGCCGTCGCGGCTGATGCCGCAGTCGCGGCGGACCTGCTCGAGCGGGATCCATTTGTTATAGTAGGCCAGCACCATCGTCAGCGCCGCCGCCCCGCATTCGAGATCCTCCATCTGGATGACCTGCGGGACGCGGACGACGCCGCTGTGCCGGGGCTGTTTGATCTTTCCTTTCATGGCTCAGTTGACGACAAAGGAGATCAGCCTGACACCGTCGACCTCAGCAAAGCAGGCAAAGACAATAAAGCCCACCAGCAGCAGCACGATGGCCGTCAGCACGATCCAGACGCTGGGGCTCGTGACCTTGATGTATTCGTTGAGTTCCTCGGGGGAATTGACCCGGTCGAGACTCTCGTTGCGGAAAACAGATTTTTTCATAGTATTTCCTCTCGTCTGATAACAGTTGATCGACGTACAGTCAACAGCAGACGCCGAAAGCTGTAATATATCAATTATTGATTATAGCCTATCGGTTTTTTTCGGTCAAGTTTCTTTTTGCAGCTTGGCCTTACAGATGGGATATTTAGTCGAAAGGCGCTTGACAGGACAGGCGCTCGGGCATAGAATAGGCGAAGAACAGCACGAAAGGGCTGGAAAATGGCATGAAATTCAACATATCCGACAAAAAGCCGAGCCGCCTCGGTATGGCCGTGTGGACCGCCCTGTGCGCCGCTGCCGCCGCTGTGCTGCTTGCGCGCGGCGCCAGTGAGCACGCGGCCTGGATATGCGCGGTATGCGCGCTGTACTTCAGCGGTGTGTTTATACTGCTGCTGGCCTGGTTCTTCGGGCAGCTGCGCTACGACGCGTACTCCTACAACACGATATTTTTTATGGGCTTTGCCTTGTTCTTTTTGCTGCTGGTGGTGACGCTCTCGCATCTGTCGCTGCAGCTGTTTCGCTATCCGGAGGAATACTCGGTGCAGGAGATCCTGACGATCCTCTTGAACTCCTCCTGGCTGTATATGCTGCTCTCCTTCCCGCTGATCCTCATTTTTGCGCTGGCTCTGTGCGTCTCAAACATATCGCTGATCCGGCATGAGGGAAAGCGACTTGTCAATATACTCGGGATCATTCTCTCGCTGCTGCTTGTGGTCGGCGCTGTCGGACTGTATGCTTACGATTTTCTTGTCTCCGGCACGCAGCAGCAGATGATGTTCCACGATCTGTTTGCCAATCTTTTCTCGGCTGTCTATCTGTATTTTGAGTGTATGCTGATCGGCTCGCTCATCTCCGGGCTGATTGCAGCGCGCTATCGGCCGCAGCACGACAAGGATTATCTGATCGTTCTCGGATGCGGTATCCGCAGGGACGGTACGCCCACGCCTCTGCTGCGCGCGCGGCTGGACTGTGCCCTGACCTTTGCGAAGGCACAGAAGGAGGAAACAGGACGGGACATCCTCTTCATCACCTCCGGCGGCTGCGGTCCCGACGAGGTCATCTCCGAGAGCGCGTGCATGAAGAACTATCTCCTCAGCCAGGGCGTCCCCGAGAACCGGATCATCGAGGAGGACCGCTCGACAAGCACCTACGAGAACATGAAGTTCTCCGCCGAGAAGATCCGCGCTGCAGGTCTCCATGGCAAGGTGGCCTATGCCACGACCAACTACCATGTATTCCGCGGCGGGTTGTACGCCAGCCGGATGGGCATCAAAGCCGTCGGCATGGGCGCGCCGACCAGATGGTATTTCTGGCCGAACGCCGCCGTGCGCGAATTTGTCGGTCTGCTGACCGAAAACCGTTTAAAGCAGGCGCTGATCCTCAGTACGATCGTACTGTTTTACACGGTATTGACCATTCTTGTCTATCGATAATCGAAGGAGGTAGCTTATGCCCGATGAGAAAAAAATGCGCGAAGCGCTGAACGATGATGAACTGGAAGGCGCCGTCGGCGGTGCCGGACCCACAGACGTGCTGCAGAGCGGCTTTCTGCGCACGATGCGCCTGCGCTGTCCCAAGTGCTCGCGCCGTCTGCAGATCAATGCGGTCGACTCCGATCTCTACCGGCTTGTCTGCAACAGTGCCGCCTGCGGCTTTACGGCGGTCTGCTCATTCAGCGATGCGATCCGGTACATCCTGTAAGCCGTCAGCTTTCAGTCCTCCATGGCCTCGTAATACTCCGATTCCGAGGCGAAGAGCACATACCGTCCGTCAACATTTCCGTAATATCCCTGTGCGGTGAAATATCCTTTCATCTTTATGACCTCCCTGTGTTTTTTCTGGTATCAGGATACCACAGAGAGTGTCCAATAAAACGGATTTTAAACAGCAGCGATAAAAAAGCGTAACCGATCAGCGGTTACGCCTTAGACTGTAGACAACCCCGTGCGGCAAGGGCTCGACTCGCATGGGGAGATTGTGAAGAGGGGACGGTAATCCCCTCTTCACGTTCAATCGTTGCAAAAATGGGAACTTTTTCGGAAAGTTCCCATTTTTGGTTTCAAGCTGTCGACACTTTGTCGACAGCTTGAAGCGTAACCGATCAGCGGTTACGCCTTTTTTATTAAATTTGGCAATTCAGCCAAGCAGCGCTTCGAGCTGACCCTTGGAGTGGACGCCGACGACCATATTGGCAACGGCGCCATTTTTGAAGACGAGCAGCGAGGGGATGCTGGAAATGCCGTACCTGGCGGCCAGCTCCGGGACCTCGTCCACATCGACCTTGGCGACCTTGGCCTTGCCGGCCTGCTCCGCGGCGAGCTCGGCAACGGCGGGCGCCTGCATACGGCAGGGGCCGCACCAGGTGGCCCAGAAGTCCACCAGGACAGGGAGCTCGGATTTCAGGACTTCCTGCTCGAACTGAGCGGCGTCTTTAATGATGATTTCAGCCATGAGTAATATCTCCTTTTCTTTTTCTATATCTGTGTCTGATTCATTGGGCTCAATCTATTTCTATTATACCCAAAGTTTTGCAATTGTAAAGGCTTTTTTGTAAACAATCCAGATTATTCTCTGCCGATATACAAAATGAAAAACCACCGCCGGTTGAAAGGCGGTGGTTTTACGGCATTCATTAATAGAAGCGCTTGTTCTTGTTCTTGCGAGCAGCCTCGGATTTCTTACGGCGCTTCACGCTGGGGCTCTGGTAGTACTCCTTCTTTCTCAGATCGGCCAGAACGCCAGACTTGGCGCAGCTGCGCTTGAATCTTTTCAGAGCGTTATCCAGAGACTCGTTCTCTTTGACGTAGATTTCAGACATGTATTTCCCTCCCTCCAAATGCGCCTTGCGGCACCTTAAGGGCCAATGCTTAGGAACATAGGCTTTTTAGCAGTGGTATTATACCGAGAAAACAGAGGTTTGTCAATGATTTCTTTCCAATTACTTGGCAGGTTTTACGATGATGTTGATAATTTTGTTTTTGACGACGATCGTCTTTACGATGCTCATGCCCTCGAGCCGGCGGGCAATCTTCTCGTCCGCGGTGGCGGCGGCGACAACGGTGGCCTCGTCCGCGCCGGTCGGAACAACGATCGTGCCGCGGACCTTGCCGTTGATCTGTACGGCCATCTCCTGCTCGGCGGCGACGGTCTTGCTCTCGTCATGCTGCGGCCAGGGCATCTGCATGGCCATTTTGCCGTATTTGGCGGCAAAGCCGGTCAGCTCCCACATCTCCTCGACGATGTGCGGGGCAAAGGGAGAGAGCATCAGCATCAGAACCTCGAGATCGCCCTTCGTGGCGCCGTTGAGATACAGCTCGTTGACCATCGTCATCAGCGCGGCCAGGGCCGTGTTCAGCTTCAGAGAGTCGATATCCTCGCTGACCTTCTTGATGGTCTTGTGGATGATCGGCTCGTTCTTCTTCGATACGCTCTCGTCGTCCGCAGCCAGATCCATCAGATTCCAGCAGCGGTCCAGGAAGCGCTTCGAGCCCTTTACGGCCTCGTCCGACCAGGTGGCGGTCTTCTCAAAGTCACCGATGAACATGATATACACACGCATCGTATCAGCGCCGTAGGCCTTGACGACGTCGTCGGGGTTGACGACGTTGCCGAGGGACTTGGACATCTTGACAGCCGGGCGCAGCGCCTGGTTGCCGTACTTTTCGATCAGGGCCTGCTTCTCCTCCTCGCTGTCGACATTGCCGACATAGTGGGGATTCTGGCCCAGGATCATGCCGTGGCTCGTACGCTTGGCATAGGGCTCCTTTGTGTGGACCACGCCGATATCATAGAGGAACTTGTGCCAGAAGCGGCTGTACAGGAGGTGGAGCGTGGTGTGCTCCATGCCGCCGTTATACCAGTCGACCGGGCCCCAGTACGATTCGCTCTCCTTGGAGACGGGCGCGCTGTCGTTGTGCGGGTCCATATAGCGCAGATAGTACCAGCTCGAGCCGGCCCACTGCGGCATGGTGTCGGTCTCGCGCCGGGCGGGGCCGCCGCAGCAGGGGCAGGTGGTGTTGACCCAGTCGGTCATCTTCGAGAGCGGGGATTCGCCGTCGTCCGTGGGCTCGTAGGAGTCGACCTGCGGCAGCACAACGGGCAGCTGCTCCTCGGGTACCGCGACCCAGCCGCACTTCTCGCAGTTGACCAGCGGGATCGGCTCGCCCCAGTAGCGCTGACGGGAGAACACCCAGTCGCGCAGCTTGAAGTTGACCTTCTCCTCGCCGATCTTCTGCTCGTGGAGCCAGTTGATCATCGTGGGGATCGCCTGTTTGACTGTCAGGCCGTTGAGGAAGCCGGAGTTGACCATGATGCCGGTGTCGTCCTTGAGCGTGAAGGCCTCTTTTTCGACATCGCCGCCGGCGACGACCTCGACGATCTCGCAACCGAACTTTTTGGCGAAGACCCAGTCGCGGTCGTCATGGGCCGGCACGGCCATGATGGCGCCGGTGCCGTAGGTGACAAGCACATAGTCGGAGATGAAGATCGGGATCTCCTTGCCGTTGACCGGGTTGATGCCGCGCACACCGTCGATCTTCACGCCGGTCTTGTCCTTGTTGAGCTCGCTGCGCTCAAAATCGGACTTGCGGGCTGCCTCGTCCACGTAGGCTTCAACTTCGGCCCAGTTTGCGATCTTGTCCTTCCACTGCTTGACATAGGGGTGCTCCGGGGCCAGGACCATGTAGGTCGCGCCGAAGAGCGTATCGGGGCGGGTCGTGAAGATCGTCAGCTCGTCCCCGGCCGTGGTCTGGAAGCGGACCTCCGCACCGGTGGAGCGACCGATCCAGTTGCGCTGCTGGGTCTTGACGCGCTCGATATAGTCCACATCGTCCAGATCGTCGATCAGGCGCTGGGCATACTTCGTGATGCCGAGCATCCACTGGCTCTTCTCCTTGCGGATGACGTCGCTGCCGCAGCGCTCGCACTTGCCCTCGACCACTTCTTCGTTGGCCAGGACGCACTTGCAGCTTGTGCACCAGTTGACGGGCATCGTGGTCTTGTAGGCAAGCCCGTTTTTAAAGAGCTGCAGGAAGATCCACTGCGTCCACTTGTAGTACTGCGGATCGGTGGTATCGACCACGCGGTCCCAGTCGAAGCCGTAGCCGAGCATCTTGAGCTGACGGGTAAAATTCTCGATATTCCGCTTGGTGACGATGGCGGGGTGGATGTGGTTTTTGATGGCAAAGTTTTCGGTGGGCAGACCGAAGGCGTCAAAACCGATCGGATAGAGGACGTTATAGCCCTCCATGCGCTTTTTACGCGTGACAATGTCCATGGCCGTAAAGGGGCGCGGATGGCCCACGTGCAGTCCGGCGGCGCTGGGGTACGGGAACTCGATCAGGCCATAGAATTTGGGCTTGTCACTGCCGGTCTCGGCCGCATAGGGCTTGCTCTCTTCCCACCTGGCCTGCCATTTCTTTTCGATGGCGGCAAAATCGTATTTCATACGGATACGCTCTCCTACTATTGTTCTATAATGATTATAGGATGGCGAAAAGCCAAAATGCTTTTCGCCGCGCCGCTTTGCGGCGCAGCAAAACAGCCACGCTGTTTTGCCATATACTCATTGCAATGAGCAACGGGCGAATGATTCAAGGAATCATTCGCTGCCAAACCTGTCGTTTGGCAGCGAAATCAATCGAATCA
>ODAI011341827.1_pt1 | contig 36566 bp, 28 predicted proteins | sample 1539321 | NCBI WGS metagenome assembly ODAI01 (sample SAMN02144231, study PRJEB22623) | gut metagenome | biome: sheep rumen | host: Ovis aries | place: New Zealand
ATTTGCATATTTATACAATTCCTTGAGCCATCATGGCCTTAGCCACCTTCATAAATCCTGCTACGTTGGCACCCTTGACGTAATTGATATATCCGTCGGCCTCGGTGCCGTACTTGATGCAGTTCTCGTGGATATCGTTCATGATGCGCTTCAGATAATCGTCAACCTCCTTTGCTGTCCACGACAGACGCTCGGAGTTTTGGCTCATCTCAAGACCTGATACAGAAACACCGCCTGCGTTTGAAGCCTTGCCCGGAGCATAGAGAATCTTTGCACTCTGGAATATCTTTATGGCATCGGGTAGGGTAGGCATATTGGCACCTTCGGCAACAGCGATTACGCCGTTGTCAACGAGAGCCTGAGCCTGCTCGGCGTTGATTTCGTTCTGTGTTGCGCATGGCAGAGCGATGTCGCCCTTCTCATGCCAAGGACGCTCGCCGGCAACATATTTGGCGTTGGGATATTCCTCAACATACTCCTTGATACGTCCGCGCTCAACGTTCTTCAGCTCCATGATGTAGTCGAGTTTTGCTCGGTCGATGCCATCCGGATCGTAGATATAGCCGTCAGAATCGCTCATTGTCATAGGAATGGCTCCAAGCTGGATGCACTTCTCGGCAGCATACTGTGCCACGTTTCCTGCACCAGAGATGAGAACCTTCTTTCCGGCAAGCTCGATATTGCGGGTCTGAAGCATAGAATTCAGGAAATACACCGTGCCGTAACCTGTTGCTTCAGGACGGATGAGAGAACCACCAAATTGAATGCCCTTGCCAGTGAGCACACCCTGGAACTGGTGGGTGAGTTTCTTATACTGTCCGAACATGTATCCTACCTCGCGTCCGCCAACACCGATGTCGCCTGCCGGCACGTCCTCATCGGGACCGATATGGCGATAGAGCTCGTTCATGAAGGCCTGGCAGAAGCGCATAACCTCAGCATCGCTCTTGCCGCGCGGAGAGAAATCGGAACCGCCCTTTGCACCGCCCATAGGCAGTGTTGTGAGAGAATTCTTGAAAGTCTGCTCGAAAGCGAGGAACTTCAGGATGCCCAGGTTGACAGACTTGTGGAAGCGGATGCCTCCCTTGTACGGGCCGATGGCGTTGTTATGCTGGATGCGATAGCCCATGTTTGTCTGGATGTTGCCCTTGTCGTCAGTCCAAGTTACGCGGAATTCTATGAGGCGGTCGGGTATGCACAGACGCTCGATGAGATTTGATTTTTCAAACTCAGGGTGCTTGTTGTATTCTTCTTCGATTGTGGGAAGAACTTGGCTCACTGCCTGGATGTACTCCGGCTCATTAGGAAATCTCTGCTTGAGAGATTCAACAACTTGTGCTGCATTCATAATCTTTTTCTTTTAATTGGTTGTTATTATACTGATTTGTAATTATTGCATCGTTTGCGGTTGCAAAATTACAACTTTTTCTTGAAATATCAAACGTTTTATCAAATATTTCGCCAAAAAACTTGCTTTTTGTCACTTTTTGATATAAATCAAGTGAAAAATGCCAGTTTTATGTATAAATATTGTGCTCGCCAACATAATTCGTCCGTCAGTTGCATCGTATGCATCAGACTGCGAGACATGTGAAACTTGAAAAAATTAATAATTAAATATTTGGTGATTTCATAAAAAATCAGTAATTTTGCAGTGTAATTAATACAACCTTGCCATATATTGCTTAACCGAAAAGATGAAAATATTTTTTAGATTAAAATATACCATAACAATAATACTGGCACTCTTTTGCCTACCTATATATTCTATAGGCGAGCGAAAGGTATTCACTGCTATAAACACAGCCGACGGACTGGCCGACAACAGTGCGCAGACAATCAAGTGTACGAAGACTGGACGCATGGTAATTACCACTATCGGTCATGTTAATTTCTATGAGGGCGACAAGTTTTCGCACATAGACACGGAGCAGGAAGACTTCTATACGATTGAAAACTATCGCGGCAACTACCGTCTTTACTTTGACCGCAATCACCATTTGTGGCTCAAAGACAAATATACGGTTAGCTGTGTGAATCTGACTTTGGAGCGTTTCGTATCAGACGTGAAAAGCGTGTTTGGTAAATTCGGGGTGAAAGGCCGTGTGGACGACATTTTCGTTGATTCTGAGTTTACTGTATGGCTACTCCAGGGCGGAAAGCTTATAAACACTGACACCAAGAAAGTAATCAGAGTTGAAGAAACCAGAAACCTGCAGGATGTGGAAGTGGCGGGCGGACAATATTTCCTGTTCTACGACAATGGTGAAATGTATGTATATGACAGGAAGAGCCATAAGCAGGCATATAAGAGCCGAGCTTATCCAGCTGATTCGGCAAATATCTATAATGCCTCGTCAACTATTCTCGTCAGCGGAAGGACTTTGTATCAGATACGTAACGGTTCAGGCGATAATGCCGTGCTGATGAAGTTTGATGCCGACAACAGACAATGGAAGACGATAATGACGCAGCATTATCATATTAACAATATGACGCTGAATAATGGGATTCTCTATGTGGCTTCGTCTCGTGGCTATTGGGAAATTGACACTAAGACAGGCGAGCGATTTCATCATGAGCGTGTGCTGATGAAAGACGGCTCGGAACTTTTAACCGATATTAACGACATCGAGTTTGACCGTCAGGGCGGTGTGTGGCTCGGCACGAAGAAGCGCGGACTGCTCTATGCCAAAATCTACCGGCATCCGTTTACCAAGTTGTCGTTGGACAATCCCAAGGCAATTGAATACAGTGCAATGATGGATCAGCTGCCACAGGTTGACCTCACTCCCTACGGCAAGAATGTCAACTGTATGCTTATCGACAGTCGCGGATGGCTATGGACAGGAACGTTCTCCGGGCTGCGCCTCCACCGTATGAAGGGCGAGTCGAGGTTTTTCACTGACAAAGACGGGCTGATGAACAATGTTATCCACTCTATTATAGAAGACGACAATCATTATATATGGGTAGCGACGAGTAATGGTATTTCGGTGATAACCATTAAGGACAATGAAGTGCACCACATTTTCAGCTATGATGAAAACGACAATATCCCCACAGAGTCGTTTGATAACGGTAAGGCAATCAAACTGCCCGACGGCTCAATAGCGATGAAGGCTGTTGACCATGTGGTTGTGTTCAATCCGGCACGGTTCAAGACTCTTAATCTCTCGTCACGGTTCAAGTTGTACCCCAAGCTCATCAATGTGCTTGTTAACGGTGTTCCGGTCAAAGCCGGTCAGGAACTCGACGGCAACGTGGTATTGGAAAAAGCAGTTACCAGAACACAGTTCATTAATCTCAACTCCGACCAGAACACGCTGACATTGACCTTTTCCGGACTCAATTACTTCAGGCCTATACAGACTTATTACCGTGTGCGTGTGATTGGCGATAATAACGATTCGTGGAAGATATACTCTTATTTCAGCAATCCGGAACTCGTAGATAAGAAAGGGCTGCTCCATCTGCCACTATTCAGACTGAAACCAGGTGAGTATAAGGTGAATGTTCAGGCTTCGTTTTATCCCGACAATTGGAACATGCCTCCCATGGAACTGACAATACGTGTCAACGAGCCTTGGTGGCGCACAACAGGAGTGATGATACTGATGCTGGTGGTCGTGGGACTGATAGCCGCCGCCAACTTGTATTATTACAACGTCAACTACCGCCTTATGCTGCGCCGTAACACCCAGGAGATTGATGTAGTGAAACGTCTGCGCAGTTTCATTGAGCGCAGCAACGGCTTCACAGGCGAACTGCTTTCTCCGTCGTATGAGGAAATTCATGGTGATAGCGTTGACTACAGAACCGAAGTGTCGGCTGAATTCCAGCAGACAGTGATTGAAATAATGCCTTTGTTCCAACAGCATGGTATGCAGACCATTGGCAGCCTGAGCGACAAGGCGGGAATGAGCAGGCAGGAATTCTATAACATCATCTCGAAAAACCTATATCGCAGTCCGCGATTGCTTGCACGTACGTTGCGACTTCAGCGAGCCTCAGATCTTCTGACTGGTACTGACAAGAGCATCGAAGAGATTTCAGAGGCGTGTGGTTTCTGTAGCCCGAACTATTTCATTGCATGTTTCTTCCATCAGTTCAAGATGACTCCGGCCGAATATCGTGAAGAGAACAAGTAATGCCGTGAAAACATTTATTTCAGTATTATCTCGCGAAAACCTAAGAGCAACCATGTGCGTCCGCCCGTAGGTTTGTAATAGACGTACGCTTGATAGCGGTTCTCTGTCTGGAAGTAGCTGCCCTCGTAGGGGGAGAGATACGGCGCTGCACCTTCTTTGCGCACAACGTATCTGTAGTTGTAATACCCCTGCTTTTGAAGTAGTGCCACATTGTATGAACCGTCAGTTGCGTCGTATTCCATCTTATATGTCTCGATGTCGTTATCGGTAGTCCACTGTCCCTCTACGTACATGTCGCCATTTGACAGGCGCGGAGCCTTCAGTTTATAGTGTATATAGAGATACTCACAGGTATAGTCTATCTCGCTGTTGTCGCTGTTGCGTATGAAGAAGGCTCCGTCGGCATCCACATCGGTAAGATAGTTGCGGCTCACCTCGTCGGGAAACAGATAGGCGTTGAAGTTGTGACCGTCCCAGCGCATGTAGTCAATGCCGAGAGTTGGGTGGCTAACGTCGAGGGCCTCAAATTTATGGTATTCGTTGCCGGCCTTGAAGATTAGGTCGCGATTGTGCTGCCATGCCAGTCCCTTGTTGTTGATAAGGTTCGGGCGAAGGTTCCGACGGGACGTTGATTCGTCGTTGTTCTGCATCACCACGGTTCGTATCTGCTCGTTGATGTTGGTTACGCTGATGCCGTTGTAGTTAAGTGACATACTTAACTGTTGGTGGCTGTCGTTGGTGTCGATGTCGGTATTGGTGCTTACTTCTAAGCCCACGGTCATGCGTGGCTCTACAATCATGAACTCTGCCTGAAGCACCATTTTGCCGTCATTGTCTTCGTCGTAGATGGTAAGGCGGTAGTTGCCGCTCATCGTCAGACGGCACTGCTCGTTGGGTATCGTCAGTTTGTAGTGGGTGTAAAGCACGGTGGTGTTGATAGAATTCTGGTAGTCGTCGATGGGATTATTGTTGAATCCCGTCATGTAGTCGCTTTCAAACAACTGGGTGGACACAGTCCAGTCTGCCTCGCAATGTTCTACCTTATATATATATCTATGGTAAGTGTGTGAGAGTTCGTCGAAACTGATGTTCAGACGGTCGCCGTTGCCCATAATCATCACTGGCGGCGACATCCACTGCTGGTTCACCGTCACCACCAGCGACTTTACATTGCTGTCGTATATGATATTGCGTGCAGAAACTGTCAGAACATAAAAGGTCAAAAGAAACAGTGCTGAAAAAAAACGTTTCATAGGCATTTCCTTTTTACGTATGAAACGCTTCCAGACTGGTGTTTATTGCGTTTTTGTTGCATAATCTCTTCAAAATATATTTTTCAAGACCGAGTGGCTGACTCCGTTGAGGAATTTGCTGAATAAGGGAGGGCGTTCGTTGAATAATTTTTGTAAGGATACACCTTTTGCTGTATCTTTGCATAAGATTATATAAAACTATGCAAATATGAAGAAAATATTATTTTTACTGACAATTCTGGTGGGAGCACTGACTGCACAGGCCACCGACTATCCCTATCTGACCTTTGAAACGACTGACGGGGCGAAGGCTTCCGTGATTGTGGAGAATCTGACGCTGACTATCAGTGGGACTACGTTGACAGCCGGCTCGCAGTCGTTCACTCTCTCGAACCTTTTGAAGATGTATTTTTCGACATCGGATGAAACGAGTACAGGCATTGACGAGATTACCAGTGCTTCACTCAACGAGACTACCGACATCTACGACCTGAAGGGACGCAAAGTCACGAAGGAACAGATGAATAAGGGCGTATATATCGTAAAGACAAAAAGTAGGACTTATAAAATGGTGGTAAGATGAGACGCGTAGCAATATTTATGATGAGCCTTGTGCTGACGATAGTAGCAGGGGCGCAGACTTTGAACATTACAACTGTCAGCGGAACAAAGTCGTACAGTGCAGCCGAACTTACGTCGAGTTCGCCGGTTACGTTCGACAATGGCACGACGATGACCGTAGGGTCAGACTCCTATATCATCAGCAACATCACCGGTGTGTCTGTGACTAGCAGCAGTTCGTCGGCTATAGATGCCAACACTGTGAATATCATTTATAATGGTTCGACGGCAACGGTGACAATGGCTGACAATGTTTCCAGTTACGTATCGGCCACGGTCAGTGGTGCACACGTCACCATCACGCAGAGCAATACGGCGGCCGTCGATGGCGAAGAGATCACTTATGTGCTCAGCGGCTCTACCACTGACGGCTCGCTAACCCTTAGCGGTTCGTACAAATGCACCGTCTCGCTGGCCGGACTGACGATGACCAACCCGAGTGGGGCGGCCATCAACATCACAAACTCGAAACGCATCCAGCTAAGTGCAAAGAAAGATACGGAAAACACACTGACTGACGGTAGTGGCTCGCAGAAAGCCTGCATCTATTCTAAAGGCCAATTGCAGTTGCAGGGCAACGGAACGCTGAACGTGGTGGGCAACCTGAAGCATGGCATCAAGTCGGCATCGTATATCGAAATCAAGAATTTGACACTGAACATCACCTCTACCGTCAGCGATGGAATCAACTGTGAGGAGTACTTCCTCATGAAGAGCGGCACGGTGACCATTACAGGTGTGGGCGACGACGGCATCCAATGCGACCTTGGCAGTACGACATCGACAGGTGAGACCACCGACCATGAGGATGAGGACACAGGTAATATATATATTGAGGGTGGTACACTGAACGTGACAGCTACGGCCACAGCCGCCAAGTGCGTGAAAAGTGCAGGTGACGTCAGCGTCAGCGGCGGCACAATCACCCTCAGTGCCAAGGGAGCTATCGACACCAGCGATACCAGTGACCTCTCCTACGCTGCAGGCTTCAAGGCCGACGGCAACTTTACGCAGAGCGGCGGAGATATCACCATCACGGTGACGGGGGCTTCGGGACGTGGCATTGGCGTCAAGGGCACCTATACCTCAGCAGAGGGCAGCACCGGCACGCTGACCATCACCAACAGCGGTGCGCTGACAAGCTCGGGCTCTACCTACTTTGCAACGGCCAAGGGCATCAAGGCCGGTGTGGTAGCCATTAATGGTGGAACTATCGACGTGACCATGAGCGGTCAGGCAGCCAAGGGTATCAAGAGCGACAGCGACGACGGAACGGGCAACATGACCATCACGGGCGGCACCGTCACGGTGTCCACATCGGGAGCCGGTGCTTACGACGGCACGGACAAGGATGCTAAAGGTGCCGGATGCTTGAAGGCCGACAACAATATGACCATCAGTGGCGGTACGCTGACTCTCAAATCGACCGGCACCGGCGGCAAGGGCATCAAGGCTGACGGCACGCTGACCGTCAGTGGCGGCACTATTTCGGCCACGGCTTCCGGCAGCCAGTATAAATACAGCAGCAGCCTGACGGCATCGCCAAAGGCAATCAAGAGCACCGGCGCGATGACCATCAGCGATGGCAGCATTTACGCCAAGTCGTCGAGTCACGAAGGCATCGAGTCGAAGAGCACCATGACCGTCAGCGGCGGCTACGTATATGCCGAGGCCAACGACGACGCCATCAACTCGTCGGGAGACATGACCATCAACGGAGGCTACGTGATGGCAAACTCCACAGGCAACGACGGCTTAGACGCCAACGGCAACTTATATATAAAAGGTGGTAACGTGTTTGCAGTGGCAACGAGACAGCCCGAGGTGGGTATTGACGCCAATACAGAGGGTCGCAAGCAGCTCTACATCACCGGCGGCAACGTGGTGGCCATAGGCGGCTTTGAGAACGGCGCCAGCATCTCTAACGGTACGGCCAAGTCGGCCAGCTACAGTAAAGGAACTTGGTATGGGCTCTACAATGGCAGTACGCTGGCCTTCGCCTTCAAGGTGCCCTCCAATAGTTCGATGGGTTCGTCGATGGCGATATATACCACAGACACTCCGTCCATGAAGTCGGGTGTAACGGGTAGTGGTACTTTGTTCTGGAACGGTAGCGGATATACATCGTGCAGTGGTGGCAGCAATGTGACACTCTCTACCTACAGCAGCGGTTCAGGAAGTGGTCCTGGTGGCGGTCCTGGTGGCGGTCCTGGTGGCGGTCGTGGATGGTAAACAACAATATTGGCTCAGTCGGCAGCAGGCCATGCTCGCTGCAGACCGAGCCACTTTCAAATCACACACTATGACGTCCATTAATCAATTCTTAGACACTTTCAGCCCTATCACGCTCGAAGAGATGAGCAGCGTGAAGCTGATGAACCGCACAGACACCAAGTTTGTGACCAACAGCCAGAAACTGGTGCAGTTCTTGGAGATGGCACAGCAGGACTACTACGTGCAGGACATCGACGGTGTGCGCAACCTGGAGTATGACACGACCTATTTCGACACCGACGACTTCAATATGTATGCCGTACACCAGTTCGGTCATACCAACCGCCAGAAGATACGCTTCCGCACCTACTGCATTAGTGGGCAGCAGTTCATGGAAATCAAGACGAAGAATAACCATGGGCGTACGAAGAAGAAGCGTATCGAGGTGGGCGACATGGACTTGCACGACGGCGTGAAGCGCGCCTTCGTCGGCAAGCACCTGCATTACGATGTTGACACGCTGCAGCCGGCACTGAACAACCACTTCGCTCGCATCACTCTGGTCAACAAAGCGAAGACCGAGCGACTCACCATCGACAGCAGCCTGCGCTTCAACAACCTGCAGTGCAACGGGCAGATGGACATGGGCGATTTGGTCATCATCGAGCTGAAACATGACGGACTGGTCTATTCACCGGTGCTGAACATGCTGAAGCAGTTGCGCATCATGCCTCACGGATTCTCGAAATACTGCATGGGATCGGCACTGACCAACCCCGGGCTATCTGTCAATCGCTTTAAGGAGAAGCTGCACTACGTAGAGAAAATCACCCAGAAATAAACAATCAAACAACTAACACTCTCAATTTCTATTATGGACATCATCAATTTCCTTGAACCAGGCTTTTGCAATGTACTGCTTAGGTTCGCCATCTGCTTCTTTGTCAATTGGATTATCGTTGATAAGTTGTACTATCGCAAAAGTAACCGTTGCGATTTCTATTTCACTTTCTTGATTATCACCGTTGCTATCTTCTTCCTCGTCAGCATCATGATGCACATGGATCGTGGTAAGGCCACGATGGGTGTCGGTCTAGGACTCTTCGGCATATTCTCTATCATGCGCTATCGCACCGACTCGATGCCTGTACGTGAGATGACCTACCTCTTCGTTATCGTCTGCCTGTCGGTGGTTCATGCCATGGAGGATATCGAGAACCCCGGTGTGAGCATGCTTGCTGAGTATGCCCGTCTGCTGACCGTCGACTGTCTATTCATCGTGGTCATCGTGGTTTGCGAGATGAAACTCAAGGTGAAGAGCACCAAGCTGATACAGTACGACCGTCCGGAGATGGCTAAGCCCGAGAATCGTGCGGAATTGATAGCTGACCTGGAGCAGCGTACTGGCTTGAAGATTATAAACGTAGAGGTTGGCGGTATCGACTTCCTGAGAGATTCCGTTGTGATGCGCATTACCTACGAAGGAAAGGGATCTGGCGACGCTGATAAGCAGTTTACTGTAAAGAAATCACAATGGAGAGAAGTATAAGAAGCGTCACGCTGGCAATAGAAAAAGATATTATTCATGTTAGTGACGGTCATGGCTTGCCTGGCAGGCTATGCACAGAGTGCCGAGAAACTACTTCTAAATCAGACTCTGCCTGTTAGTTTCTGCGTCGGAATTCTGAGCAGGTTATTGCCGTGGCGATGGCAACGTTGAGACTCTCGGCGCTGTCGCCACGACGAAACGTTGGTATTAGTAGCCGGTGGTTTACTAAAGAACGTATCTCCTGCGAAATACCATTGCCTTCATTGCCCATTACGATTATTCCGTTGTGTGACAAGTTCTCATCGTAGATATTATTACCGTCGAGAAGAGTGCCATAGATGGGGTATGAGGGATTGGCCGTCAGTATTGTTTCTAACAGCTGTCGCAGTTCGGTATAAACAATCCTTACGCGAGCAATGCTGCCCATCGTTGCCTGGACAACTTTCGGATTCCATGCGTCGGCAGTGTCGCGGCTGCATACGATGGTATCGATATCGAACCAGTCGGCAAGTCGTATGATGGTTCCGAGATTGCCCGGGTCTTGCACTCCATCAAGTGCAATGGAAAGACTGTCGGTGTCAATAATGTCGGTTTTCGTACTGATGTCAGGAAGCGGAAACAAGGCAATCACCTGCTGAGGGTGTTGCAAAAAGCTTGCTTTTCGTAGTTCATCGGCTGTGATTTCTGTTGCCTCGTATCGGCTGTTGGATTCCATCCATTCTCTTGTGGCATAAATCTCTGCTGCATCGCCTCGGCGAAGGAGGTCGCCAACAACCTTTGGTCCTTCGGCTACGAATAGACCCGACAATGTCCTGCCTTTCTTTGTCTCAAGACTCTTTATTTCCTTAATCTTGTTCTTGCTTATCATTATTATCCCTTGAAATAATATTGTCCGCGCTTCTTTGTGCGTTCGCCATAGTTGATGGCATGTTTCGGACAATGATGGTAACATGCCAAGCATGTGGTGCAGCTGCCGTCATGTCGCCATTGTGGCACTTCGCCTTTGCCACCGATGATGTTGCCTGTAGGACATGCGACAGCACATTTGCCGCACCTGACGCACATTGCGGCATCTACCATGAACTTCTTGTCGGTTATCATGCGCGAATTGAAGTATCTGCCCACCACGTATGAGAGAAAGTTGGGCATCGGACCGATGATAAGTTGTCGGCATCCTGGCTTCATATTAATAATGTCGTTGCCAATTATCTCAATCAGTGCTTTTGCCTGTTCTATTTTAGAGCGTTCTCGTTCCGGTGGGTCAGTATGCATGAATGGAAGACATACATACGACTCAGGCATCTGAAGAGAATAGGCACTGACGGTGTGGATGAAGTGGCGAGCCAGTTCTTTGTTCAGTATATCTATGGTCTTGCCAATGCTATCGCCGCAAGTACAGAGTGCAAAGCAATAGCGCTGTTCTGCGTTGTGGAGTGTCATTTTGCGTATGAAACGTCTCACAATACCTGGCACCTGCCATCCATGTACTGGAAAGCAGAAGCCAATACGTTCGCCTATGTGTAATGTGTACTCACAGCTGCCTTTAAGTTCATCGGGGATAAAGAGCAGAGCCTCGCCGGTTTTTGCGGCGAGATACTCTGCTGCCCATTTGGTATTTCCTGTACCGGAAAAATAAAATATCAATGTCTTGACTGTTTAACGTGCTGATACATATTTATGGAGTGTAGCACGGACGGCACCCTTGCCGGCATAGAGTTCTTTCACCATGCCTTCAATGCGTGGGCCAAGTCCTGCCTCGTAGAGGTTAACGCCGAATATGTCCTTGCGGCTGTATAGCTTTTTCAGGCACGAATAGTCCTGATTGTCTTTTCCTATCTCAAGACCTGCAACAATGGCTTGAAGTTCGGCGAGCATCGGGTCGGGAGAAGGTTCGAAAGCCTCTCCGTTGTCGTTGATACCCTTCAGATAGCGTGCATAGCCTGCCAGTGTCAGTGGGATAAGAACGAGATTCTGCATGTTGAGGCCGCGAGCTATATACTTCTTTATTGTCTCACCGAAACGGATTGGGAGTTTCTGACTTGTGTCCATGGCGATGCGTTGTGGTGCATCGGGCATGAATGGATTTGGCAGTCGGCGGTTGATAACGGCTTCGATGAACTCGTAAGGATTGAGTACACCGGGGTCGGTAACAACAGGCATAGCCTCGATGTATCCAAGCTTCTGGACGAACGGACGCAGGTCGGCATCGGCCATCTCTGCCGAGATTAGAGTATAGCCAAGCATACATCCGTAAATTGACATAGCGGTATGCAGGGGGTTGAGACAAGTTGTCACTTTCATCGTTTCAACTTTGTCAACGGTTTCACGGGTGGTGTAGAGTGCCCCGCCGAGATCGAGTGGCGGACGGCCGTTTGTATAGTTGTTCTCGATTACGAGATACTGCACCTCTTCGGCGTTTACGAATGGAGCCGTAAAGGTGTGCTTCTCGGTCTCTATATAATCGTTATCCTCAAAACCATCGGCAGCAAGCATCTCTTTAACTTTCTCATGTGGTCGGGGTGTAATCTTGTCGATCATCGACCATGGGAAAGTGATTTTTTTCTCATCTTTAAGATAGTCGATGAACTCGGTAGGGACAAGTCCGTCGGCAGCCCACCGCTCGGCATATGCAAACACGCCGGACTTAACCTTGTCGCCGTTGTGAGAACAGTTATCCATCGACTGAATGGTAAGCGGCAGACGGCCTGCCTGGAAACGTTCGAGCAGCAATGCCGTCACCTTACCCATGGCGAACACGGGCTTCAGACCGCGTGCAAGGTCGGCCTCGTTATATCCGTAGCCCTTTTCGGTGATGGTGAATGAAATCATCTGAAGGGGGGGATTGCGGAAAATATCCACAAGCCTCTGCCAGTCACTGAACTGGTAGTCGGCTTTCAGGGCTTCGGTAACCGAGGCAATTACTTTCTTTTCAATGGTTCCGGTCGATTGCAGACTGACAAGCAGCGAGAGATTGTCGTATGGAGCATAGGCCTTGTCAATGACTTCATAGTCGAAGGTTTCTGCCACAATCACTCCACGGTCGTATTTACCCGTGTTGAGAGCGTCGTTAAGTATGGCTGCAGGGAATGCTCGGAAGATGTTTCCGCCTCCGAAATGTACCCATGTGGGTTCTTTTGCTGTTTTTTCACGTACAGCCTTGATGTCAAACTTTGGAAGCTTATAGCCTTTCTGCTCCCATTCAGCAGCATTATAGCTGCCCCGTGTTATATCTGTTAGTTTCATTTTATTCTTTATTAGTCAAAAAAGCCAGGTTGTTTGTATTCTATGCCAAGTTCACGGTCAACGGTTGCGATGATTCCCTGCACCTGTCCGAGGGCGAACATACGTCCGAGGAACGAGTATCCGGCGTTATATCCTTTTGATTCGTCGCCGAGCATGGTCATGCCGTGGTCAACGCGCATCGGCAGATTGGGATTCTCTTTTTCGAAGATGCGTGTCAGTTCGATGATGTCTGCTCTTCCTCCGAGATGGCTTGCCTCTGTGAAGTCACCGTTGGGGAAGATGTGGCATGAGCGAAGATGAACGAAATGGGTACGTGAGGCAAATTTGCGTGCCAGTTCCACCACGTTGTTATATGCACCGGCAGAGAGACTTCCTGCGCAGAATGTAAGTCCATTGTGCTTGTTCGGAACTGCATCGAGGAACCACTGAATGTCTTCTTCCGTGCGAACGATTCTTGGAAGTCCGAGAATTTCAATTGGCGGGTCGTCGGGATGTACGCACATGTTCATGCCGCACTCTTCACATACCGGCATGATGGCTTTAAGAAAATACTTCATATTTTCGCGTAACTTACTCTTGTCGATGCCTTTATATAGGTTGAGGAACTTGCGGAACTTCTCTATCGGTTCCTTGTCACCTTCCTTGAAGTTGCCCGATACAAAGCCTTGAGTCTTTATCACTATGTTCTCCACCAGCTCATGGTCTTTCTCCGGTGTCATGCTCTTTGCCAAGTCATCTGCCTCGGCCAGCACGTTGCGCCCTTCTCCGAAACCTTCAGGGAATCTGAACTGTGCCCATTCATCGCGTGCACCTTCGCGTTTCAGTATGTAAATATCGAAATATGCAAACTCTGCGTAGTTGAAGTAAAGGTTCGAGGCTCCGTTGGGATTGTCGTGCAGCAGGTCGGTACGTGCCCAGTCTAACACGGGCATGAAATTGTAGCAGATTGTGTGAATTCCCTCGGCTGCAAGGTTACGCATCGACTGCTTGTAAATCTCTATCTGCTCGTCGCGGTCTGGACCGGCATATTTAATTGTCTCTGTTACCGGAAGGCTCTCAACCACGCTCCAGCGCATTCCGTAGGCTTCGATATATTCACGCAGGTCGCGAATCTTGTCGCGAGTCCACACTTCTCCAAGGGGAACGTCGTGTAGTGCCGTTACTATTCCCTCTACTCCGATTTGCTTCAGCATGGCAAGTGTAATCTTGTCGTTTTTGCCAAACCATCTCCATGTTCTTTCCATTGCTTTATTATTTTTGTTTCGTTTAATAGATTTGCCTGCAAAGGTAATAAAAAAAGCAGAGAACGACTCTGCTTTTTAATTCATTTATTTGTCTATTTGTACAAATATTCTTTTATTTGACACTTTTTAGTAGCTACGGGCTATGATGACGCGATATTTCGACGGTTTGTTGCTAACCATATCCACACCGGGTGTCTGTTCGTAGGCGAAAGGCACGCATCGTATGGTTGCCTGGGTCTCTTCCTTTATACGAGCCTCGGTCTCGGCAGTGCCGTCCCAGTGACAGAGGAAGAAACCTCCGTCTTTAACCTTCTCCTTGAACTCTTCATAGTTGTCACACTCATATACATGCTCGTCGCGGTACTTGCGTGCCTTCTCAAAGATGTTGTCCTGAATGTCGGCAAGCAGATGCTCTATATACTCCACGATTCCATCGAGCGAGCGTGTCTCTTTCTCCAAAGTGTCGCGACGCATAATCTCAATTGTATTATTCTCAAGGTCGCGCCCGCCCATTACAAGTCTTACCGGCACGCCCTTCAGCTCGTAGTCGGCGAACTTGAAGCCCGGACGCTTGTTGTCAGAATCATCGTATTTCACGCTGATGCCTGCCTCGCGCAGCCTTTCAATGACTGGTGTCAGTTTTTCTGTGATAGCTTTCAGCTGGTCGTCGCCCTTTGTGATAGGCACGATAACCACCTGTATAGGAGCGAGGCGTGGTGGCAGCACAAGTCCGTTGTCGTCAGAGTGAGTCATGATGAGTGCTCCGATGAGTCGTGTTGAAACACCCCATGATGTAGCCCATACGTATTCCGGCTTGTTTTCCTTGTTCAGGTATGTCACGTCGAAAGCCTTGGCAAAGTTCTGTCCGAGGAAATGCGACGTGCCGCTCTGCAGAGCTTTTCCGTCTTGCATCATTGCCTCGATGGTGTATGTGTCGAGTGCACCGGCAAAGCGTTCGGTCTCGCTCTTCACTCCCTGTAGTACAGGCACTGCCATCCACTTCTCGGCAAACTCTGCATATACCTTCAGCATCTTCTGTGCCTCCTGTTCGGCTTCCTCGCGAGTGGCATGGGCGGTATGACCTTCCTGCCACAGAAATTCAGAAGTGCGCAGGAACGGACGGGTGCGCATCTCCCATCGCATGACGTTGCACCATTGGTTGCACATCAGAGGCAGGTCGCGCCACGAGTGGATCCAGTTTTTATAAGTGTTCCAGATGATAGTCTCCGACGTAGGACGGATAATCAGCTCCTCTTCGAGCTTTGCTGCAGGGTCAACTACCACGCCGTCGCCGCTTTCGTTAGTCTTCAGACGATAGTGGGTAACCACGGCACATTCCTTTGCAAATCCCTCCACATGCTCTGCTTCGCGCGACAGGAATGATTTTGGGATGAGCAGTGGAAAGTAGGCATTCTGTGCCCCGGTTGCCTTGAACATTTTGTCAAGCTGCTGCTGCATCTTCTCCCATATGGCATAGCCATAGGGCTTTATTACCATACATCCGCGCACTGCCGACTGCTCGGCAAGGTCGGCCTTAATAACTAAGTCGTTATACCACTGGCTGTAATTATCAGCCCTTTTGGTCATTTCTTTCAGTTCTTTTGCCATTTCTCAGATTAAAATTCGTAAATTTGGTGCAAAATTACAAAAAATCATTGAAATGACGATGAGTAATGAATAATATTTTTTATCTTTGCATTCAAAATGATATCTAATAAAGAAAATACATAGTAAAAATGAAGAAACTAAAAGCACTTTCGTTGATTTTGAGTTTTTGTGTAGTTCTCATAGGTTGTAATAACACACAGAAAGGTGCCGGTATCGGCGCTGGTGGCGGAGCCTTGCTTGGTGCTGCTATTGGAGCTATTGCCGGTAATGCCGGATTAGGAACAGCCATCGGAGCCACCGTGGGTACTGGTGCCGGTCTTTTGATAGGTAGTCGCATGGACAAGGTGAAGAAACAAGCAGAGCAGGTGAAGAATGCCCAGGTGGAAGAAGTTACAGATGCCAACGGTCTGCAGGCAGTTAAGGTCACGTTCGACAGCGGACTGTTGTTCACTTCGGGAAAGGCAGTGCTCAGTTCCGCATCAATGACTTCACTGCAGCAGTTTGCTGGTGTTCTTAAGGACAATGCTACGTGCGACGTTGAGATTCAGGGCTACACCGACAATCAGGGATGGAAGAACAGCAGCCGCGAAGAAAGCATACAGAAGAACATCGCACTTTCCCAGCAACGTGCTGATGCCGTAAGCGCATATCTGAAGAGCCTGGGTGTCAATCCTTCGCAGATAAAGAGCTCTGTCGGCTTTGGCGAGAACAGTCCTGTCGGCGATAACTCTACTTCAGCCGGTCAGCAGCAGAACCGTCGTGTCGAGATTTATATGTATGCCAGCAAGCAGATGATAGAAGCAGCTAACAATGGCTCTCTCAAGTAACTATTTTGTTCGATTGATAAGAAAAATCGTAATATGGGTGGTGGCAGCTTTTTTCGGCTCCACCATTCTTGCTGTCGTAATGTTGCGCTTTTTGCCTGTTTATTTCACGCCGCTGATGTTCATTCGTCTTGCAGAACAGGTGAAGAACGGTGATGAGCTGAAGATGCACCATCACTGGATACCACTCGATGAGATGGCCGCGAGCATGCCTGTGGCGGTCATTGCGAGTGAAGACGGCCGTTTCATGGAGCACCACGGTTTCGACTTCAAGGCTATCGAGAAGGCGGCCAAACGTAACATGCAAAGCAACGGAAAGCGTAAGCTCGGTGCCAGCACTATCTCGCAGCAGACGGCAAAAAACGTTTTTCTTTGGCCTGGCCGTACTTGGCTCAGAAAAGGTCTTGAGGTTTATTTCACTATGCTGATAGAGATGATGTGGAGCAAGCAGCGCATCATGGAGGTCTATCTCAACTCCATAGAGATGGGCGACGGCATCTATGGAGTGTCAGCGGTGGCTGAATACCATTTCAACTGCGAGGCATCACAGCTTTCAAGAGCGCAGTGTGCGCTGATAGCGGCCACTCTGCCCAATCCGCGGCGTTTCAGTTCTAAGAATCCCAGTGCTTACATGCTTAAACGGCAGCGCAGGATTCTTAATGAGATGCGCTACGTACAGCCTTTTGTTGTAAAGAATCCTTAAAACATAAAAGCTGCCGTGACCAATAGTTCCACAAGCACCTCAGTCGCACGCTCGGAGAAGATTGCCATTCTCTCGTTCATGTTGGCAGTACTCATTGTTATGGGACATTCGCTTCTGCCTGCTTCATATGGAATGCCTCATTACTTTGCCACCGTAAACTCTCTGCTGGGTACGGGAAGGTCGGCAGTGCCGGTCTTCTTTTTCATTACATCCTATCTTTTTTTTCGCAATTTCAGCATTGACAAGCTTGGCCGCAAACTACATTCAAGGCTGCGTTCGCTCGTCGTTCCATATCTTCTGTGGAACATCCTCTCTGCAATTCTGTGGTTCGCGTTCATAGCTGTGTTTGGGTGGGAGTATATGTCCGACAATATCCGTTTCGACAGTCTGTGGCAGATTGTCGGCGATATTCTTGCAAGCAAGTACAGTATATTGTGGTTTGTGGGCGTAATTATTGTATATGCTGTGCTTTCGCCTCTAATTTATTATATGGTTAGAGGCAGGTGCGTTGGCATCGTCATGATTATAGTGTCGGCGATTGTTGCTGTTGTGTTCCGTCATCCGTTCAGCAGTCCGCTGCTCTGGCTGCCGGTATATTTAGGTGGGGCATGGACGGGCCTTCATTATCCCGACTTCATGTATCGTCGTATGCCCGTTGCACTTACAATTGCGGGAATAGTGTTTTTCCCTGTATTCACTTTTCTCGATATTTCTCAGACCAACAATCTCTGGATGAATCTCGTCCACTGGACTGCTCCGTTGTTCTTTATTGGCATCTACGACGTACTCGATAGTATATTCAATTTTGCGGTTCACCGTGCATATAAGTATTCTTTTTTCATCTACAGTCTGCACTATATTCCCATTCATTTCCTTCAGCACTACATTGTATTGAACGACTCGTCGGCCTGGGCGTGCTGGATGGCAGTCACAGTCGTGCCAACGAGCATATTGTTGCTCATAATCGTCATCGCATGTCTGACTGAGCGATTCTTTCCTCGTGTTTATTCCTGCTTTTCCGGGGGAAGGTGATTATTTTGTGCAAGCTGTTCGGAGTCATGTTGTCACATTGAGCGATATTATTGGTATTTCTTCTTGCGCTCGTGTGTTGCCCTTCGGGGCGTCCCCAATGTTGTTATGCCTATGCGCGAGACGCTCTTCACTCCTCTATATGATGCCCAGCGCTGCAGAATCTTCGCTACATAGTCCACCGTCTCGCTGCCACGCATGTAGCCGTGCTCGACAATAGGGTCGTTGTAGTACGTTGGGTTGCTTAATTGCAGCACGTAAGGTGCCACATCGTCCCATCGGTGAGGATTGCGTCCGTGTTTTTTGGCTAAAGCCATGGCGTCGCGTATATGGAAGAAGCCTCCGTTGTAGCTTGCAAGAACAAACTTCGTGCGTTCGGAGCTGTTGCTCACATCGCTGAACTTCTCTGTTAACTGGCCGATATACTTTGCTGCTGCGGCAATATTGCTTTCCGGCTCGAAAATGCTGGCTGCAGGCAGTCCTAACTGTTCAGCGGTGCCGGGCATAATTTGCATCAGTCCGCAAGCCCCAGCCCACGAACGAGCCTGTGGGTCGAAGGTGCTCTCCTGATAGCACTGTGCAGCCATGAGTCGCCAGTCCCAGCGGATGATTCGCGAATAGTTTATAAATAACTGGTCGTAGTGGGAGATAATGCCTCCCTTCGCATTCAACATTGGCGAGAATACCCGACGCTTGATACTGCGGTGGCTAAGCAGAAATGTTTCCTCCTTGTTCACGTCTGCAAGAAAAGCTGGCCTATACCATTTTTTCAGTTTGTCGGCAAGTTCGTCCTTGCCGTAGCCCACAGCCCATTGTACATTGAGCGAGTCGAGTTTCGGTCCGCAGTATATCAGGCTGTCGTTGCTTAAGTTCTTTGGTAGGTAAAAGGCAGCGATATCGGCATCTCCGTTCGTCAGTTTGCGTATGATTTCAGTTGTGTCGCGGCAAATATCCACCCGAAGTGTTACTCCGAGTTCATCGGCAAACTTCTGGCAGAGCATATACATGGCTCCCAATTGTTTGCCGTGGTAGTCGTAGATGGTCTGCGGTCCACTAAGCGTCACCATAATCATCTCACCGTTGCTTTGTATCTCGCTGAGGTCTATTTCTTCGCTGTTGACAGAGCCGCTGTCGTCTGCCCATGTTGACTCTTCCATGCTTCGCTGTCTTTGTCCGCAGGCGGCAAGCAGAAAACAAATTAGAGCAGCATAAATCTTCATATTGCTTTTCTTTTGGGGCACAAAATTACAGAATCATTCCATATAATGCAAATTTTCTAATATTTTTCTACCTAAAAACCCGAACAAAACTTTCTAAAGAAAGTCTTTATGAGACATTATGTAAAAAGTGACAAACTGAAAAGTCTGCCACTTCTTGCCTTTTGTACGCCTGCAGGGGGTCGAACCCTGGACACCCTGATTAAGAGTCAGGTGCTCTACCAACTGAGCTACAAGCGCATTTTGTTTGGTTTTTCGGATGCAAAGTTAGTGAATTATTCTGAAACTTGCAAACATTATATTATTTTTTTTGTTTTTTTAGGTAGAAAGGCTCCAAAAGCCGGTCGTATTCAGTATCGGAGATAATAATTTCAGATTGACGATAAGGGTTTATCTGCGAGCGGGCGAACGACAGTAGGTATCTGCGTGCAGGTTTTGTCTCTGTAGTTCTGACAGCGACAGACTCGATAGCAAAGAAACCGTGCATGAAAGCTTCGCTGTCGAGGCGTGGCTTGCAATCGAATGGTATGATGAGCGAGAAGATGCCGTTGTCGGACAGCAAGCGTGTAACCGATGTGAACAGTTGGCTGTAGCTGAGCGTTCCATTATGCCGTGCCAGTGTGCGTTGGCTGTCGGGGCATGTTAGAGAATTAACGAAATATGGCGGATTACTGACGATTGAGTCGAACTTTTCACAATGGTAAAACGACTGTACATCAGTTTTCTCTATTCTTATTCTTCCGCCAAATGGCGATCCGGCTACGTTTTCTTTTGCTTGGTTTATAGCGTCGTCGTCAATGTCGATGCCAACGACGGTGGATTCAGGAAAGCGCTGTGCCATCATCATTGCTATCAATCCCGTTCCTGTACCTATGTCGAGAATCATTTTGCCGCCTGCAGCCCATGCACCAAGCAATGTGCCGTCGGTTCCTACTTTCATCGCACAGCGTTCCTGATGAACCGTGAACTGCCGGAATTGGAAATAACTGTTAGACATTTTTCTTGAGGAAAATGGAATTCGTAATGTTGTTAGGCAGTTCGTCGTTATAGTGTGTGACCATTATCATCGTTTTATTCCGACGGCGGCAGAATGTCTCGATAATATCCTTTACCAGCCGGCGGTTGATGTTGTCGAGTCCGTGAAGAGGTTCGTCGAGAATCAGCAGTTCCGGGTCTTTTACGAATGCACGTGCAAGCAGTACAAGCCTCTGTTCTCCGCTCGACAGTTTCAGGAACGGAGCGTCGGCTTTGTCGCTGATGCCGAAGATATCAAGCCAGAAATGGCAGCGGTCGTAGTCGTGCTTGTTAGGTATGGCGTATAGTCCTACCGAGTCCATCAGTCCACTCGCAACTATGCGTATGCAAGGAAGGTCTTTATTGTATGCTCGGTGCATTTCGGGTGAAACATAGCCGATATGTTTCTTGATGTCCCATATGCTTTCGCCAGAACCTCGTTGCTTTCCGAAGAGGACGATGTCGCAAGCATAGCTTTGCGGATTGTCGGCACATACAAGAGAAAGAAGTGTTGACTTCCCTGAGCCGTTCTGTCCGCTGAGAACCCATCTCTCACCGTTTTTTACAGTCCAGTTCAGCTCTTTTAGAATTGTCCGTTCGCCGTATCGTATGCTTACATTGTTCATCTTGATGACTTCGTCGGCATGATAATCAATAGAGTTGTCGGGTAGCGACAGGATTCGCTTTTCCTTTTCTTCCGACAACACTCGCACCGGAAACGGCTTGCGGCTTGTGAGATAGCCCGTGAGTGTCTGTTTCGGCATTACCTTCATGTTTCTCACCTCAACCACATGTGTAATGAAGTCAGGTATATCGTCCGACTTTGAGAGCACAAGCACAATCTGTAGCGAGCGTTCGGTTGCAAGCTTTGTTAGAAGCTCTCGTAGTTGCTGCCTGGTTTCAGTGTCAAGTCCGATAAACGGATTGTCCATAATGAGAACCCGAGGGTCAGTAAGCAGCGTCTTCGTAAGCTGGAACTTGCGCAGTTCGCCGCTTGAGAGCGATATGATGTATTTGTCGAGCATTTTGTCGAGTCCAAACAATTCATACAGATGCTCACGCAGTTCACGGTGTGACGCTGTGTCTTCGCCCGACAAGCTATAGGCCTCGTCGAGCAGTTCGCCCACGTGTGGGGTTTCTTCGTCAATGTCGTGTTGGTTCCATCGCTGTTGCAGATAGTACGAGCCGTCAACTGTTCCGTAGGAGTCGCGGAATGAAATGTATTTGATATTGTCGGAAACCAGTTCCTTTGTGCTTGGCGTGAAGTCGTAAACCGGATTGTCGAGCTTGAGCGGGTGTCGTCCTGTCAGAATATCCACAAACATGCTTTTTCCCGAACCGTTTCTTCCCACAATGGCTACATGCTCGCCGTCGAGCAGTTCGAAGTTCACTGGTTCTGCCATGCTCCATGCTGGCATTCGCGTCTCACCGTCTTTTATTGCTATGATTTTCTGCATTATGGTTATTTCTTTACTCTGTCCTGGTTCTTGTTTACAAAATCTTTCCAACTCTTGAAGTGTGCAGTGCTTTCTGGACGATTCATCTGCATGAAATGACAATAGGCAGCCCCGAGGGCATCGGTAGCATCCAGATGCTTGTCCATGTCGGCCTTGTCTAACTTGAGCAGCCGCTGCAGCATTCCAGCCACCTGCTCCTTCGATGCGCCGCCGTTGCCGGTGATAGCCATTTTTATTTTCATCGGCGCGTATTCGTGGATTGGCACGCTGTGGTGAACTGCGGCAGCGATGGCTGTTCCCTGTGCACGTCCTAATTTAAGCATCGACTGCACATTTTTCCCGAAGAAAGGAGCCTCGATAGCCATTTCGTCGGGAAGATAAGCGTCGATGATACCCGTCACTCGCTCAAAGATATGCCCGAGTTTCATGTAGGCATCGCAGAATCTGGTCAGGTCGATTACACCCATGCATACCATTTCCGCTTTTCCTCCAACCACTTTTAGCACTCCATATCCCATGATGTTCGTGCCGGGATCGATACCGAGGATTATTTTTTCGGGTTTCATATATTGTCGTTCCTCTTTATCATGAAAGTACCTAAATTGTGTGTCACTTTCTTTTTGTTCAGCGATCTTATTACATAGATGCCGTTGGGCAGGTTGCCAATGAATATTCGGTTGGCATATTTGTGAGAATCGATGATGTTGCCGAATTGTGATTCTATGATTATATACTGCGCATCAAGAATCGTGCTGTTGTCGGGAACCTCAAGGTATTGACCGTCATTTCTTATAAGTCGTGGGATGCCCTGTTTTACAGAAGGCTTTCGTTCGTCGTTGATATATGAGAGTAGGGGACTGCTTTCGTTGCCATACCTGTCCATTGCTGTAACTGCAAAGTTCATACCGTCGGCAGCCTCTGTGCCGAAAGTCAGGTGGGGCTCTTCTATTCGTACAGCCACAAGGTTTCGGGCATCGTTGATGTCAATAGGATTTGTCCTTGATGCATATACATTATAATATATGCGGCCTGCGCCAGAGTTGTCCCTGCCTTTAGTCCATGTGAGCATTGTGCCTTCGCCTTCGGCCGACGTGACTCGGAGTGCTGTAGGCGGATCGGGTTTTACATCGCTAATCCAGTTCATTGGTGGAATTAGGGCTGGGTATGGGTCACTCTCGTCTTTTATCACGTTGTAAACTCCCTTTGTGTTGTCAGTGAAGAACTTCGAACGGAAGTAGGCATGACCGGCGCCGAATTGTCGGAGCACATATGCCTGCCTACGGATTTCGTCTATCGTCCAGTTACCCTCGCGTGGCGAGAGGAAGTATATGCCCAAGCCTCCGACAATGGTCTTGCCATAGTTGTTCTCGCTCCAGTCGGCAACGAAGGGATAAAAATTATTACCCTTGAAATACATCATCGGGTAAAGTTGGTCCATATATCCGTAGCGTAGCCATCCTTGTGCATCCTGACACACACGGTCGTAAGCATTCCATCCGTTGCTGCTGTAGCGCGATAGGTCGGAGAATTTTCCAATCGGCGAGCAGCTCATCTTCACCCATGGTTTCTGCGATTTCACCTCGGCACTGATGCGGCGCACAATGTCGGTTATATATTTGCGTCCGCGTTCGCGGCTAACCCGCATCTTCCATGTTTCAGGATAGCGGATGTAATCCAGGTGTATGCCGTCGATATCGTAGTTCCTTGTGATTTCTCCGCAAAGATTTGCAAGATAATCGGCTGTGACATCAGACTCCGGATCCATATATCCGTCTTCTCCGATATGTTTTATCAGTGAAGGATACCATTTCCGCAGCTGTCGGCAACCATATGAGTTCCATTTGCCAACAGGAATCGTTACTACCCATGCATGCAGTTCCATTCCCCTGCGGTGACATTCATCGATTGCAAACTTCAATGCGTCGTAGCCCGGCGACACACCGGGATTGCCTGAGAGACAGCCGTCCCATGGTTCATATTCCGACGGATATATTACTGTAGCCCTAACGCGTGTCTGGAGAAGTACTGTGTTGACATTGGCTGCCTTCAGCCGGTCCAGAATGTTGCATAGTTCTTTCTGTTGTTTCTCGATGGATGAACCGTGTTTCGCATAGCTGTGAGGCCAGTCGAGACCTCCGATAGTGGTAATCCACACGGCGCGCACTTCATGTTTCGGTATGGTGGTCTGGGCTTCGGAACGTATTCCGAACAGAGCCAATATTGAGATAAGTATGTATTTTTTCATAAATTTGAGTGCAAAGTTACACGTATTTTTGTATATTTCAAAATATTTCCGTATTTTTGCAGTAGTTTTTTTAATTCAGCCTGAGTGCTATATAATAAAAAGAGAAGAAGAAATATGTTAAGTGTAGATGAACTTACAGACAGACTCATCGACCTCTCGTTTGCAGAGGATATCGGTGATGGTGACCACACCACGTTGTGCTGCATTCCCGAGAATGCTGTGGGTAAGAGTCATTTGTTGATTAAGGAAGATGGTATTCTTGCCGGTGTAGAGGTGGCAAAGGAGGTGTTCCGCCGTTTCGACCCTTCGCTGAAGGTGGAAGTGCTTATGGGCGACGGCACGCCGGTTAAGAAAGGCGACATTGCTATGATTGTCGAGGGCAAGGTGCGCTCGCTGCTACAGACCGAGCGCCTGATGCTGAACATCATGCAGCGCATGAGCGGTATTGCCACGATGACTAACCGTTATGTGAAACGGCTTGAGGGTACAGGAACGCGTGTACTCGACACACGCAAGACAACTCCTGGTATGCGTATGCTCGAAAAGCAGGCCGTGAAGATCGGAGGTGGCTGCAACCATCGCATCGGACTGTTCGACATGATTCTGCTGAAAGACAATCATGTGGATTTTGCCGGAGGGATAACCAATGCCATTGACCGTTGCCATAAATACTTGGACGATAAGGGTATGAAGCTGAAGATTGAAATAGAAGTCCGCTCGTTCGACGAACTTCGTCAAGTGTTGTCCCACGGCGGTGTTGACCGTATAATGCTCGACAATTTTAGCGTTGCCGACACGAAGAAGGCAGTGGAGATGGTCAATCATCGTTACGAGACCGAATCATCGGGCGGAATCACCTTTGATACCATTCGCGACTATGCTGAGCAGGGCGTTGATTTCATCTCTGTGGGAGCATTGACACATAGTGTAAAGGGACTTGACATGAGTTTTAAGGCATGTTGAATATATTATAAAATAATGAATAAGAATTTCTTTCTAAGCGCGTTGATTGCGATGTCGATGGCCGTAGTCAACGCCAATGCGTGTACTAATTTCATAGTTGGCAAGAATGCCAGTACCGATGGCTCTGTTATATGCTCATATAATGCCGACAGTTATGGGATGTTCCAAAGCCTGTGTCACTATCCGGCAGGCCGGCATACAAAGGGCGAGATGCTGAAGATATACGATTGGGACACCAATAAATACTATGGCGAAATTGCTCAGGCTGAAGAGACATATAACGTTATCGGCAATATCAATGAGTGGCAGGTGACAATAGGCGAGACAACATTTGGCGGACGCGAGGAAATGGTTGACTCCACGGGCATACTCGACTACGGGTCGCTGATATATATCACTCTTCAGCGCTCAAAGACAGCCCGCGAGGCCATCACTGTTATGACATCGCTGGTCGAACAGTACGGATATAACAGTGAGGGCGAAACTTTCACTATCTGCGACCCCAATGAGGCTTGGATAATGGAAATGATGGGAACAGGTGCCGATCGTAGCCTGTCGAAAGAACGAACCGTATGGGTTGCAATTCGTATTCCTGACGATGCTATCTGTGCACATGCTAATCAGAGCCGCATCACTACCTTCAATCAGAAAGACCGCCAGAATGTATTGTTTTCCAAGAACGTTGTCCAGTATGCCAGAAAGCGAGGATGGTTCGAAGGCAAAGATGCCGATTTCAGTTATAATGGAGCATACGCCAAGCCCGACTTCAGTGGTCGCCGCATCTGCGAAGCCCGTGTATGGAGCTTCTTCAATCATTTTTCGGGAGAGATGAATCGCTATCTGCCGTTTGCTGAAGGGCGTGTGGCCGATGCTGAGCCTATGCCATTGTGGATTATTCCTAACCGCAAATTAAGTGTCCAGGATGTCCAGGAGTGTATGCGCGACCATTTCGAGGGTACGCCGTTTTCATTAGACGGCGATTTTGGCGGAGGTATATGGGAGATGCCATATCGTCCGACGCCGCTTTACTTTGAGGTAGATGGTAAGAAATATTTCAACGAGCGTCCCACGAGCACGCAGCAGACTGGATTCTCCTATGTGTCGCAGATGCGCTCATGGCTTCCTCGCGAGATTGGCGGAGTCATCTGGTGGGGCAACGACGATGGTAATATGATTGCCTATACTCCGGTGTATTGCTGTACCACAGTTCAACCCCGGTGCTACAACACTCCCGGTGCCGACGACCTGCATTTCTCTATGGATAATGCGTTCTGGGTTTGCAATTGGGTAAGTAATATGGTTTATCCTCGCTACTCTGCAATGTTTCCGAGTCTGAAGCAGGTGCGCGACTCTCTTGAGCAGTCATATTTCCGCCTGCAGCCAGAGATTGAGAGCAAGGCTCAGTCATTGAATGGTTCAGAACGTCAGAAGTTCCTCAACGACTATACATGCCAGAAAGCCGATGAGATGCTTTCACGCTGGAAGGAACTGGCTTTTTTCCTTATTGTTAAATACAACGATATGGCTGAGAAACCCGACAGCAACGGGGTGTTTCTCAAGGGTAAATATGGTCTTGGCCAAACGGTAAAGCGGCCGGGCTATCCCGACCGCTTCAGGCGTGCTCTTATCCGTCAGACGGGAGAGAAGTTTGCTATTCCGTCTGGTTCTTGATCTTTGTTACGTAAGCATCAATTACGGCAACGGCGGTGATATTGACAACATCACGCACTGATGCTCCGAAGTCTGTGAAATGAATCGGCTTGTTCAGTCCCATCTGAATCGGGCCGATTATTTCTACGTCGGCATCGAGCATCTGTAGCATTTTGTAGCTTGAACGCGCTGATGTGAGGTTGGGAAACACGAGCGTATTGACGTTCATACCTTTCAGACGAGTGAATGGATATTGGCTGTCGCGCAATTCTTTGTCGAGAGCAAAACCTATCTGCATTTCTCCGTCGATGGGCAGTTTTGGATGTTTCTGCTGTAGTATGCGCACGGCATCACGCACTTTCTGCGTACCTACCGTATTGTCGCTGCCGAAGTTTGAGTGGCTTATCATTGCCACCACAGGTTCTTCGTTGAAGAATGTGACGCTGCGTGCCGCAAGCTCGGCCAGATCTACCAGCTCCTCGGTTGCGGGGTTCTGGTTTACGAGAGTGTCGGCAATATATAGCGTTCCACGTGGCGAGTTTATGATATGCATTGTGCCGAAATGTTTGTATTCCGGACGTATGCCTATCACTTCGTTTACTACCTTTATCGTGTTTGAGTATTTTGTGTACAGACCTGTAATGAATGCATCAGCCTCGCCCGTCTCTACCATCATCATGCCGAAATAGTTGCGCTCAAACATCTTGTCGTTTGCCTCTTGGAAAGTATATCCTTCACGCTGTCGCTTTTCTGCGAGAATGTGTGCATAACGTTCTCGACGGTCGGCTTCGCGGTCATGGCGCAGGTTTACAATCTCTATGCCTTCAAGATTGAGGTCGAGTTCTTCTGCAAGTTTTTCAATACGTTCCTCGTTGCCAAGCAATATGGGCTGGCAGATTCCCTCTGCCTTTGCCTGCACAGCAGCTTTGAGCATAGTGGGGTGAATGGCTTCTGCAAAGACTACGCGCTGCGGATGGGCCTTTGCCGTGGCATACAGTTTCTGTGTGAGTTTTGTTTCCTGTCCGAGCAGCACGCTCAGTGAGTGCTTGTATTCAGCCCAGTCGGTAATTGGCGCACGTGCTACACCGCTGTCCATTGCTGCTTTTGCCACGGCTGCGCTAACTTCGGTGATAAGACGCGGATCGACAGGCTTCGGTATGAAATAGTCGCGTCCGAAGGTAAGGTTATTTACCTTATACACGTCGTTGACCACGTCGGGTACTGGCTGTTTTGCCAGGTCGGCAATGGCGAGCACTGCTGCCATTTTCATCTCTTCGTTGATAGCGGTGGCGTGAACGTCGAGAGCTCCGCGGAAGATATACGGGAATCCGATAACATTGTTTATCTGGTTGGGATAGTCGGTACGGCCTGTTGACATCAATACGTCTGGGCGTGCTTCCATGGCATCTTCGTAGCTTATCTCAGGCACGGGATTGGCAAGAGCGAATATTACTGGGTCTTTCGCCATTGTCTTAACCATGTCTTTCGACAGTACGTTTCCTTTGGATAATCCGACAAAGACGTCAGCTCCATCCACTGCTTCGGCGAGTGTGTGGATGTCGGTGCGTGTAGTGGCAAAGAAGCGTTTCTGATCGTTTAGGTCGGTACGCGCTATGCTGATTACTCCCTTCGAGTCGAGCATCACGATATTTTCTTTCCTTGCTCCGAGAGCCATATATAGTTTTGTGCAGCTAATGGCCGCTGCCCCGGCTCCGTTGACAACAATCTTCACCTTACTGATGTCTTTGCCTGCCACTTCGAGGGCATTCTTCAGTCCGGCTGCTGATATGATGGCAGTGCCGTGTTGGTCGTCGTGCATCACTGGAATGTCGAGCGTACGTTTCAGTCGGTCTTCTATATAGAAGCATTCAGGAGCCTTGATGTCTTCAAGGTTGATTCCTCCGAATGTGGGGGCGATGCGTTCCACTGCTTCGCAGAATTTTTCCGGGTCTTTCTCTGCCACTTCGATGTCGAAGACGTCTATTCCTCCGTAAATCTTAAACAGCAGTCCCTTGCCTTCCATCACTGGTTTGCCGCTCATGGCTCCGATGTCGCCCAGTCCGAGCACAGCTGTACCGTTGCTGATAACGGCCACGAGGTTGCCCTTGTCGGTGTATTTATAGGCATCGTCGGGATTCTGCTGAATCTCCAGACATGGATAAGCAACTCCAGGCGAGTATGCAAGCGAGAGGTCGGTCTGCGTGCGGTATGCCTTTGTGGGCTTCACTTCAATTTTTCCAGGACGTCCTGTCTGATGGTAGGCGAGGGCGGCTTCTTTTGAAATCTTAACCATATTAGTGTTTAGTTTGATATGTTTTACTCGTTTTATTTGTCGATTTTTATCAGATAGACATCAGAATTGAGCCCGCTCTTTACCGGTTCCCAGTTCTCATAGCCGGTTTTTTTGTAGTTCAGGTCAACGACGTTGATTTCGTTGAACTTGCGCCACTTTATTCCGCGACGGTCGAGGTCGGCAATACGGTTGGCGGGTAGATTGGTTACCTCTATGCGCAGATTGTTATTGCCGGGTTTAAATGTTTGTCCGCAGTCGAGGATGAATGGAACAGCCCATGCGCAGCCCACCAGAGTGTCGTTTACATATACACGTGCACTTTCGCGCACGTCGCCGAGGTTGATTGCCCAGCGGCATCCGGCTTCCTGCTTGGTCATCTTCACTGTTGTGGAATATACACCGGTACCCATGGTGATTCGAATGCTGTCGTCGTCGAGCGTCTCCCACGTCTGCGGTTTTTCAAGAGTGAATGTCTTTTCAACCTTCGGAGCACACTCCACAAACGAAAGTTTCCATTGTCCGTCAATGGTTTTGGTGTCGGCTGTCAGTTTCATCTGTTTTTCAGCAGGTGTGGAAAGCTGTGTGTCGTAGGTTTGCAGAATCATCGATTCTCCGCTTCTCAGACTTATCATGATGCCTTCGTCGTTGCAGTCGGCACTGAAAATCTTGCCCGTCATGGGGTCGAACCATCGTGCATCCTTGAAATCCACAGTCAGCGGTATGCGTCTGTCCACATCATTGGGAGTGAGGTTGGCAATGAAGTAATGGTAGCCGGTGTCATTCTTTCTGCGGATGGCACGCAGTCCGCATTCGCTGCGCATCGGCTCTGCCTCGCCGGCAGCTCTGAGATCGTCGGCTGATGTTCCGTAGATTATCTTTGCACCTTTGTTCCTGAGGCTTTCTATATGTGCTTTCACTTTCTCAGGCTTCTTTCCACTGCCTGGAATGACGAGTGCCTTGTAGCGAACGCCGGCGGCTGTTTCGAGCATACCGTTCTTATAATCGGTTGTCATGAGATAGTTTTCGCTGATGTAGTCACAGTCGAAACCTGCCTTGTCGATGTCGAGAATGCTACGGATGAAGTCGGGAGCTTTCTTGCCCATAGAGTGAATGTCGAACTGCATGAGCAGCGAGCCGGGACCCTTGCCGTGACGTTGTGCCCACATGTCGCGCACGGGCAGAAAGACAAGGAAGTCATTATCAGGCTTGCCCATCTGCAGGAAGCTCTGGCAGCGTTCGATATATTTCAGGAAATATGGGGCATCGCGCCAGATACTGTTGGTCTGGCTCATGTCAACAGAGGCATAGAATCGCCAGCCTGGCCAGGGGTCGTTCTTGGGCGAGTAGCAGATACCGTGGAAGAACATGTGGTTGACGCCGCATGTGAACATCAGGTCCATGTCGGGCTTCATCTGCGAGAGCGACGTGCGGAAGTGCTCGGTGAGCCATGTGAACGTTTCGCTGCTCGTGAATGGCTTGCCGCAGATATGTGCGGCAGAAGAAGCATACTTCAGCATCGACACGTCGGAAAAGTTCTTCTTGGTGAAGCCGGGGTCAGTGCGCAGACCTTTGATACCGAATTCAGACAGTCCGAAGCCTTCAATCTCAGGCACGTCAACAGCTGCATACACATCAATGAGGTTGGCAGGCGAACCGTGTGCTTGGTTGCGAACCTCCACGCCATGAGAGTGCGACCACGCCACCCACTGGTTGGTGAAGTTCTCAAGCAGCAAGTCGGAGAGCGTCTCGCGATAGTCGGCAAGCACCTGGTTGTCCTTGTCTTCCTTCTCGCCCAGAAGCTCGAGAAAATGGTCTTCGAGCTTATATCCGCGACGGTGCTCAAACTCCTCGAATATGGTGGGAGTCCAGTTGGCGTTGTACACCTCATACGAGTCGTTGAAGAAATTGTGGGGCCATGCCGTGTTGTTGCTGTTGAAGGCATCGTCGAAACGCTTCAGATAGTTAGCCACGGCAGTACGGTCGAAATGGTCGATTACGTAGCCTTCGCCGCCGGGTGCAGCTCGCTTCACCTTCTGACGTGTGCGCGAGCAATAGACGGCAAGAAGCCGATAGTTGTTCTTTTTCGCAGCCTTGGCGAATTTCACTATCTGGCCGGTTACGGTCTGTCCGCTTACGACCTCGTCGGCAGAATACATTATCACTTTCTGCAGTTTTGCAAATGGTTTCTCCTTGGCGTCGTTGACGCTGATGTCAACGCCCTCGCGCAACTGCCTGCCTGTGACCGTCGTGTCAACGACCACAAGCTTAGCGGCTGCTTCCTCGATAGGAGTGGTAGGCCCTCCGAAAGGCCAGCCGGTGCCGTTGTTCATGTCGATCAGAATGCCGTCTTTCTTGCCTTCTGTCTCCACAAACTTCAAGGCGTTCATCCACGGTGTCGAGAGAAACTGAAGTTCGTTGGCCTTGTTGCCCTGAACGCCATACAGCGGTGTAATCTCAAGCGAGCCGATGCCGGCCTTGGCATACTCCTGCATGTTCCAGCGCAGGTTTTCCTCGTCAACGGCTGAGCCGAGCCACCACCAGCGGGCTCCTGCCTTTGCTTCGGGGGCTACAGAAGGCCACGACTGCGCTCCTGCGGGGATGACGGACAGTGTATAAACGACAAATGAAACACTTGTCGTCAATACCCGTCTCATATTTCTCTTAAATATGTTGTATTTCATAATTCCCGGTTTATCCATTATCATTTATCCATTAGGCTACACGCTGTTGCCGTTAGTTTCCGTCGGGTTTCACGATTTCTGCATTCTTAGCCGGTGCCCACTTGAATGTACGCCAGTCGTCGGGCTGTGAGGGCGAGAAGTCTTTCCAGTCTTGACGCAGGGCATTGAGGAATGGAAGTTTTAGCTCTTTCATTCCCATCACCACGCATTTAGCCACCTCGTATGCTCCGTAGGTGTTAAAATGTGTGTTGTCGGCAAGTTCCGTTGCCTGTCCGGGGAATGAGTTGGCTGGGTAGTGAACGAGCGAGCGCTTGCTGTCTTCATATCCGAGCGTCTCGAAGAACGTCTTTGTCATTCCGTTGAGGTCGATCACCTTCACGTTTTCATGTTCTGCAAGCAGGCGCATGGCTGCCGGGAAGTCGCCGTGGGTGTTGCGTATGGTTTTCCTGTCGTCGCTAAACTGTCGTCGCTGGGTGGGAGTGACGAAAATGATTTCTGCTCCTGCCTTGCGCACCTGGTCGATGAATATCTTCAGGTTGTACATGTAGTGCCCCCATGCTCCGTCGCCGGGACGGTGCTCCTTCTCGTCGTTATGTCCGAACTCACAGAATACATAGTCGCCTTTCTTCAGAGTTGTGAGGATTTTGTCGAGACGGTTGCTGCCGAGGAAAGTGCGGGCTGTCAGTCCGCTTTCTGCGTGGTTGGCAATTGCAACTCTTGAGTCGAACCATCGTGGAATCATCTGTCCCCAGCTTGCCCAAGGCTCGTTGTTCTGGTCGGTCACGGTAGAGTTGCCGCATAGATATAGCGTGGGCACGTTGTCGTCGCGCTCAATCTTTATGCTGCTTACTGCAGGTGCATCGCCGTTGAACTCCAGGGTGAGCTTGTCGTCCCAGTTCAGATAGCCTTTCTCGCGATCCTTTATCTTCACGCGTTCCTTGTCGTTGATATAGGGCGAACGCTTGGCAACGACAAAGTCGTAGGTCACGAGCTGCCCCTTCTTCGTGTCGATGTTCTCCACCATCAGTCGGCGGCTTTCGGCACGCACGGTGGTGTTGCCGGCTTTTTTCTTCGAACCGAGGGTTACGGTCACCTTATAGTTTCCGTCGGGCACTTTCACTGAGAAGTAGAATGGCTCGTTGTTCTTCTTGTCTTTCATGTTTGGAGCCGGTAGCACGTCGTAGCCATAGCCAGCAGCGTCGCTGTAGGCTGGCTGCTGCTTTGTCATGTCGTAGTTGAATGTCTGTGCCGTCATCGATAATGGCAGGCAGAGGGCAGCGATAATAATTTGTTTCTTCATCTTTGTTTTAGTATTTTAATTTTTTTAGTCTCGTATGTTATGAATTTGCCTGCAAAATTACTCAAAAATGTCTGTTTCTACAAGAAAGTTCACAAAAAACTTCCAATGTGTTACAAAAAAAGTTTTTATAAACACAAAACCGCACCTGTCCTCACGGACAAGTGCGGGCGTTCTTAAAATATCAATTTACACTTTTAACTAACCCCCTCCGTCCTCACGGATTCCCCGGGGTAACATTACAAACTTTTAAAAAAAACTATAATGTTATTATTCTAATCTTCTCTCGCATTACCAGCCGAAGCTGTCGTCGTCATCTTCTTTGTCGAGACCTGCGCTCGTGGCATTTTTTCCATACATTCCTATCGATGCAGCAATCATCTTGGTAGTATGAAACTTGACAATCTTTATTTCCGGATTTTTATATATCTTTTTCATTGTTCTTTCCTCCTTTTCTTTATTTAATGATTACTTTCTTACCGTTCAAAATATAGAGTCCCTTTGTAGGCTTGATCACGCGTTGGCCGCTCAGATTGTAATAGCTATTATCTATTACTTTTTCTGACTGAACCATATTTATGCCAGTGGTCTCATTAGCAAATACTATAACCATACTGCGTGATTCACTAACTGCATCCGGTGCAAGGCTGCTTGCTATGTGCAGATAGGCGCGGTTCGTAGCCACGGTCTTACCATTGGCGAAGTAGAAGCCCACCTTATCGTCAACATTGTTCAGAATCATGTTGGTGTAGTCGCCGTCAGTGGTAGCCACAGTAGCGCCGGTACCTGCCACGAGGTTGTTGCCGGTTACGGCAGACACAGCGTCAGTCGTGATGGCAATGTCCTCACCTGCACCATTACCGCCGTCGCAGTAGAGCAGCACGGGGGTCTTGGCAGGAACCTTGCTCACTTCAGTCAGCGTAGCCACACCTTTGCTGGCCACACTCACCTTGTATGCCTTGGTTGTTGCAGCCGAGAAGTCAAGATTGTAGTTGCTTACGTAAGTAGCATAACCGGCATCAGAAACGACGATCTTCTCTGTAGAAGGCAGGTCGCTGACCTTCTTGATAATAACATAGTCAAAGTCAGAAGACTGGTTGGTCTTAGTTCCATTAGTATAGCGTCCCGTCAAAATTAGTGTACGCGTTTCTGGTAAGATGAATTCTAATTCGTTGACACCGGTAGAATTTATTTGTGCATAATTGTTAGAAGAATTGTCTACAGCATTATTTCTTACAGCAAGTCCGCGAGCTTCATTGCCTGTGACATTTGCAATGAACTTATATACACCTGCACCTATAGAACCGAGGCTCAAACCATTTGTAATATGATTATATCCACCACTGTTAACAGAACCAACAGCACCATTAGAATAGTTTCCTTCTCCCTTGGATTCTGTTCCACTCTCAGTGAAAGCAACAATAGAAGCATCTAAAGAATAGTCTACTACAGATTCCTGGTCTTCATCACCCATCGTGAAAGTCTTCGTATAGTTAGTTACATCGTTGTCATCAAGTGTATAGAACTTTCCGTCATCACCCTTTATAACGAGAGGTAGGCCTGAAACAGTATAAGTCATACCACCCTTACAAGTTCCTGCGTCAAGTGTAGACAATACTTTTTCACCAGCTTTAGCCTTTACGGTATAATTATACGAACCGGACTCTACGCCAATAGTATAGATTGAAACATTATCAAGATAGGTATAATAATTAACAGTGGTATTTCCAAAGGCATCTGTACCAACACGCATCTGTGCAATGTTGCGTCCCGTTTGAATAGAACCACTCAATTTGACTTGATTACGTACAATATTGGAGGCGTCTCTAGTGTTAATAAAATCAAGAGTAAATTCAAAATCACCGGTAGTTAAATCGAGAACAAAATCTTTAATGCCAAATCCCTTATAATTGCGGTAGTCACAATAGCCAAGACTTGTTTCACCTGTTGTCGCTGTACCCTCACTATTTATATATTCATAGTTGAATTTCCTAGTACCACTGCCGTTGTTCCAATGGAAATCTATGATATTATTACCGTCGCTGTCTACAAATTTTACATGAAGAGGATTTGCACTTGTAGTGAAATACATATCACCATTAAAAACGAATTTACCAGTTGAAACGGCATCAAACGAGAAAGTTCCATAATAAGGATTAGACGTTTTATTTGTTCTGTTATGGAACACAACAGCTTTACCACCTACATAGGTGGGCTTATCATAAACTTTTGTTTCGCCATCCATAGTATAGTTCACCTCTTCATTTAGTGAAGGCTTGGCAACATTTACAATTTCGTCTAAGAAAAGTGTACCCGAGGATAAATTTGTCCATAGAGTACCACTTCCCCATGCACTGCTAAGGGATTCCATGCTTTCAAAGTCCTCAACACTCACCGTACCATCACCATTATCCGTTCCTAGGTATACTGTTTTGATTTCATAACCGCTGGGCACATCGTAAGCCCACGCATTTGCTCCCACGCACAGTCCTGCTGCGACGAGGAGCGTTTTCAAAAATTGTAGTTTTCTTTTCATTGTTTTGAAGTTTTTAAAATTATTATTAGTGTTAAACACGTTTTCCTTCACAGGTTTTGGGAAGGGCTTGGCGACAGAAACTACGAAACTAATGGGCACAAAAGAAGCGCAGAACTGAAGCAGTCCTACATCTCCTAATTTGAGGTCCTAGGAAAACCTTTGCGAAAAAGATATAGTGATACAACAATCCCACGCTATCGCGTGAGAGAGCCACCATGTCCATCTTGTTCGCATTTTGAAATTTCCTAGGTTTCAAATTACAAGACGAAGCACAATGCTTCTCGTTTTTTACCAGCGAAAATAGTGGAGTCCGTATGCCTTGGGATGCCTCACGGCAACTGCAGGCGAGTCGTCTGCGTTCCCCTCAGCGTGCGCCCCGCTTGGGCGCAGGTACAGAAACCACGGCTGCAAAATTACAAACTTAATTTGAAACAGCCAAATAAAACTCCGAAAACTTTTGAAAAAAAATTCGGGTGAAATCTTATGGCGGAAATGTACTTATATTCGGCTCGATGGGAAAACATGTACCGTAGAATCGGCTGAACACCCAGTCAAAATTTACTAAAGAAATGAAAAGTAAATTTTAGTCCAGTCAAAACTTACTAAAGAAATGAAAAGTAAATTCTGATTATAGTCAGGACTTACTAATGAATTCAAAAGTAAGTTTTGATTGGAATTTTATTAATTGCCAACTGCAAACATCAGTTTCGCTTTTCTTTGATTATGCCGTGGCGGTAGGCGTATAGCAGCTGCTTCAGGTCGTCGATCTGAGAG
>ODAI010527219.1_pt1 | contig 36565 bp, 48 predicted proteins | sample 1539321 | NCBI WGS metagenome assembly ODAI01 (sample SAMN02144231, study PRJEB22623) | gut metagenome | biome: sheep rumen | host: Ovis aries | place: New Zealand
ATAGCCATAATTACCTCCGTTTTACTTTACGCCGAGACCCGCGAGAAACGCGTCCTCGGAATTGTTTCCTCCGCCTGTTTTCGGCGTTGTACCTTTCAGCTTATCATTGACCGCCTTCTCGACGGCTTCTCCGAAAGCCTTTTTGACGGATTCCATAGACTTCTTGCAGTTGTCTGCGCTGGTGCAGTCCACGATATCAGCGAGGCTTGCGGGAAGTCCGTCCGCGGTGAGCTGTGTGATCGCTTCGGCGTGCAGTTCGCGGCGGGTGATCTCCGCCTCGCGCTTTGCGAGAGCGTCCTCACGCTGTTTCCTCTGATATTCTTCCTTCTCGTCGGCTTTCATCTTCACCAGCTTTGCCGCCTCGTCCGCCTGTGCCTTTGCATCGGCGTCCCACTTCTCCTTCGCGGTTTCGAGCGTCTTGTTGACGCGCTTGTCGAACTCGCTCTGATATGCCTTGTTTTTCAGCATATCGTCGAAGCTCGGTTCTGTCTGCTTCGGGTCGGTTCCTGCGGGAGTGTTCGCGTTTCCGGAAGGTTCTCCGGCTCCTGCGGGATCCTGTCCCCCTGCTCCTCCGCCGTCCGGAGCGGCGAAAGGACGCGACATTGCCGCGATAACTGCCAGTGCATTGATAGCTGTGATTAACATAGTTTTCCTCCTTGCCCGTTCCGTAACGTGTCCGGAACGTTCATAATTGTTTTGCCCGGCCGAATTCCTCCGACCGTTCGGTTTTAGGTATAAAAATAACGCATACTCGGAAGTACGCGTTATAGTTATTGAATTTTTGCAGGCGAATGCAAAATCAGCCTATCTTATATTCAAGCTGAAAATCATTCAGTCGTCTGATAGATTCTTGCAAAGCTTCATATTTCTGTCTTACATCATCGACAAGATTTTCATATTCTTCTGCATTAGTGATCTTTACACCGACAGACAATTTCATCGGTTCTGTATTACGAAATATATCCGCCATTATTTCTCCTTTCGGGCATAAAAACAGCGCATACCCGAAGGCGTGCGCTTAAAAATGTTTACATAAGACCGTATTCTGTTAATGCTTCAATTGCCATATAAGCCCGATACCGTTTCATATCTCTTGCTCCGTCAAACGGTAACGCTACAACTTCTTCTTTTGTGTACGGATTATCACAGTCAGCAATGTAACCACGGTATTCTTCTATCTTTTCATCTGTAAGCCATTCCGGTCTCTTGATGGTAGTATTTGACTCCATAGTTTTCACCGCCTGTTAAAATCTCGTCCATTTTGTTGTACACTGCAGCTCTGAGTTCTTGCTGTTGCATATCGCTTAGCGCATCATAAGCTACTGTATAGTTGTCTTTGTCATTAAACATAAAGCCGAGAGAAAACATTGTATCTCCGACTTGATATATTTCATCTTTTGACCGTTCGTTCAAATAATCTCTATATCCTATTTTGTCATAATCAATCGTTTTAACAACAACGTACTTGCTCCCGCGCTCTCCCTGCGCGGTTAAGCTCAACATATTATCTCTATCTGCCGTATTTAACAGGTCTGATAAACTGAACATGCAATCATCGGGATGAGTATGGAAAGCGTGATACGGAACAGTCAAGTCTACTATTTCAGTTTTATCCTTATCCCCGACGATGTATTTCATTCCGTTGAATTCATTCATATCCTTATCGTAGATGATTGAAATTTCTACTCCGTTTTCAATAGCACCTAATTCCTGTTGTCTTTTTACTTCTTCAAGAATATCCCGACTTGCCTGTTCATGAGCAAGATTAAGTTCATTGTCTCCGAAAATATCCATACTCGGAACCCGATTAATGTCGTCATCAGTAACAGCCGGATATTTATCGTCGTTTGTCTCGTTATTATTTATTATATCATTTTCAGCGAATTTGTCAACACCCTCGGCAGAATTTTCCGTTGTTCCGATCTGTTCCCGTTCCGCTATCATCATATCAAGCCTTTGCTCAATCTCCTCGATAGAGGTTCCTTCAAGCATACGGTCAATGTCAGCCTGAATATCTTCAAGCGTCTCCTGCGGTGTGGTGACCTTACACCGGCAGAACGGGTGCATCGGAGGACAGTTCACACCGACAGCCGCTTCGGATATCTTGAACCGCTCGCCGTTGAGATCGTCACAGGTGTCACAGACGTCCTCTGCGTTCTCTCCGAGGGAGATGAACTCATACTCGTCGAAGCCTGCGTCCTTCATTCCTTTCAGCTCTGCCTGATTGATGCAGTAGTTGCTCTCGGTACGAATGACGCGCCGCGCCTTGTACATTCCGACATGAAAACGCTCCTCGATCTTCGCAGCCATTTTCGCTTCCGAAGCTCCGGTCAGCTCGCCTTCAAGAAGTACCTGCTTGACTTCCCGCGCAAGTTCATCGGTATTGCTCCATATTTTCTCGGAGAAATTCCCGTCTTTCCACTCGTGTTCTATGATCTCCTTGACAGCTTTATCATTTACCAGTGTGAAGCTGTCCATGATACCGCGGTCTGTGGTGGGAGTAAAATCCCGGACAGGCTCCTCGGCTCTCGGCATATAGCCGGTATTCTGCGGAGACTGACCGGACAAGTCTATTATAACAGCGTCGGAAGGCGGAAGGAGTTGAGATTCGTCAAGGCTGATGTTGTACGCCTTTTCGATCTCCGTCTGCATAAATGCACGGTCAGTCCTTATCTCGTTCCGTGCTATGCTTTCAAGCGTTTCCTGCGCATTCTTTGCGATCTGCTCGGCTCGCTGCATTCTGTACCGGTAAGCGGGAGCGGAAAGCTCAGCCATTATGCGGGTCTTTTCCTCGCTGTCGGTTACAGCTGCCGCCATTGTGCGGAGATTATCTGCGACAGAGTGGTCATATACGACGTGGTCGAGCAAGTCTTCTGCTTCCTTTTGCGTCAGATTGAATGCGCTCTGATATCCGGGGAAAACACGTCTTACCTGATCGGAGAGTTCTTCGGCTGCATGAGCATAAGGCACCGCAAGCGCCCTTGCAACACGCTCCGCTTCAACTACCGCGTCGTCGTCAAGGAGCGCGAGACGCGCTGTCCAATAGGCTTTGTTGGCTTTGAACAGAGCTTTCGCTATTTTCTCCCTTGTAATCGGCTTTTTTCTTTTCAGTTTGCGGAGAGTTTCCGCTATAATGCGGTCATACTCTTCGGCAAGCTGTGTATGTAATTCTTCATAAGTCATTCATTCAAATGTGAGTGCATATCGCTGCGCATCATGGAATCTACCATTCTTTCAGCGTTTGCCTGTTTTTCATCGTTGACAGCCTTTACCTCAGCCGCCGGATCCTTGACGAACGGAAGCAGTGACAGAAGCGTCTCCTGCGATACCGTTCCGGAAAGAGAGCCGATAAGCTGTGCAAGCTCTGTTTCGTTTGCCGGCAGTGAGTGAGTAAACTGTATTTTGATATCTTTCACATCTATTGCAGCCCCGCCCTTTGCGCGAAGCACATTTGCGATACATTCAAGGCGGTACTGCAGACCCTCGGTGAAATAGCGTTCCTTGAACTTCGTCATCTGTTCGAGTGCGAGAAGCTTGTACTTCATAGCCACTCCCGAAACATTTCCCGCAAAGTTCTCGTCGCTCATGTCCGGAACGCCGCTGAACTTGTGAATATCGTGAGATATGGACTTCGACAGTATCTCAACCGAGCTCTCGTCCAGCTGACGTGTCAGAAATGAAGCTGTACTGCCCTGATCGAGCGTCATTACACCGTGTTTCCTGATCGCTTCGTATGTCTCCGAGCTTTCCTCGTCGGTATCTCCGAGCACCTGTCCTGTAATGACGAGCAGAGCCTTGACGAACTGTTCCTTGTCGTTCACACGGTCAGACTGGAGAGTATTGTATGCGTCAATGAGCGAGATCACATTCTCGAAATCACCCATTCTCTCGGCATTGTTGTATATCTCGTCAAGCGGAACTTTTCCGAAATAGTGCGGAATCGGTTCTCCCACAAACTGTAAGCTCCGGGTAGCCGTAAGCGTGATATCCCATATGTAGCTGTCTGTGCTTATGCTGCCCTTGTAGCCTGTCTTCTGCCCGTTTTCGTCAAATGTCGGATAATAATGCACTCCGAACAGCGGTCTCTGCTCCACAGTATCATCATAAACTACAAAGCCGCACAGCGGAGATATTTTCGCAAGCTTTATCTCTGCGTTCTCGTTGAGATATATCATCTCATACGCTCTGCCGAAAATAGCACCGTCGTGTGCAAGGTCAATGTCCTGCGTCGGAGCATCGGCGGCTTTCAGTGCGTCTGTCAGAAATTTTATATCACTGTCCGCGGTGTATGTGACCGGTTCGCCTATCAGATATGCACTGGTGAAATCGGCTATATACTTTGCATGGTTGCAGACGAGCCTGTTATTGCTCAGATCTGCGTCCTTGACGCGGTTCAGGATATCCTGCTTTCCGCGGTAATAAGCGTCGAGCTTCGTGAGATAATCAATCTCGTTCCCGTGCCGCTGTATGAATTTAGCAGCCACTGCCGGAAGCTTCTCGGGATCCGGCAGTGCGGCAATAGTAAATATTGGCAAATGTTCGTTCATCAGTACACTCCAAGTTTCGATTTATCCATGACACCGACCTTGCGCCTGCCGATATCGTCTTCCAGCGCATAGCGCACAGCGTCGATAGTGTGATTGTTCTTATCAGGAAAGCCGTCGCGGAAACCACCTTTCCCGTCCGGTACAAGTTCATAGCCCGTGAATTCCCGCGCCGCGTTAGGGCAGCGGTCGGGGTCTATCACAATGCTGTCAAGATCTTGCAGCCATTTTATACCATGCTCGACGGAGCCGGCACCTTTGCGGACCGCCTGAAGGATATGTCCGCGCTGCCTGAGTTCATCATTTGAACGCGGCTCGGCGCTTTCAGCGTGAATGATACCACGCAGCTTGTTCTCCTGCTTTATCGCTTCCGAGATGCTGTCAAACTTCGCACCGTGCTTGTAATATTCGTAATATATAAAAACCGTCCGTGTGTTACGCTGGAAGTGCAGAGCCACATACGCGAACGGATCCGCGCCATATCCCCAGTCAAGTCCGCGTCTGACCTTGTCGTATGTTTCAAGTTCATCATCGGATATCGTCCGTAGTTTTACATTCGGAAAGATCTCCGCATTGGTGCCCGTGATCTCACCGAGGTATTCGTGATCGTAGGCAGTCTGATTTGTTCTTTTCAGCCGCTCGGCTTCCGCTATGAACGGCTCTCCGAGCCATTCACGCGGCACGCTGAGATATGTGCTCCGATGTGTAAGAGTATCTACCGAAGATACGGCAAATTCGCGGTTAACCCATGATTTTGCGGACTTCGGCGGATTGTATGTGTAAAATACCGCAAATTTATCACCGCCACGGAGAACTGACTGATTTATTGTGCGCAGCTCGTCGGGACCCGTGAACTCGTCAACTTCCTCATACCACACATACTTGATATATCCCCGAGGGAGTTTTACGGACTTGACCTTCTTCGGATCATCGGCTCCACGAAATACGACACGCTGTCCAGTCGGTATAAAAATCAGCATTATTTTTGACTGATTGACACGCCAAAGATGATCTACTCCGAGCGCATGTATTGCCCACTGCATCTGTGCGAATACGCTTTCAGCAAGAGTTGTACCAACCTTACGGAGAACCAACGCATTAGCATCCGGATCCTGCATCATACCCTTGATTATCTCAATCGAAACAAAGGTGGATTTGCACGAACCGCGCCCTCCTCCGAGTGCATAATGCGTGTGCAGTCCATACTTGATATCACTGTGTACGCCGTAGAATGACGGTGCTATAAGATCACTCAGCCTTATCGTTGTTTCCGATGTCGTCAATGATCTTCACCGCCCCATTCACATCAACATTGATATTATCCTCGAATAATCCGAGATGCTTTCCGAGAAGCTCCAGCGCCTTGACTTTGTCGCAGAGACGAATTTCCCGCTCCGTACTGTCGAAGTCAGCCCCATTCACCTGCTTTACCTTGACAGCGGCAATGCAGGCGCGGTCATCGTCTGTCGCATCTTCCCGGACATTTCCCGTCTCCGTGTCGATAACGTCTGTGCCTTTCATGAAAGCGATCTTTGCAAGCTCACGGACAACTCTGTCAGCATTCACGCCTGTCCGGGCAGAACGATCTGCAAGCATCTGATCTACGTGGGCACGGATTTCAGGTTTTTCAAGGTTTTCACTTCCGACAGAACCCGCACTTCTCGGCTTGTAACCTGCTCGAATTGCGGCTTGTGTTGCGTTCAGGTCAACGAGGTATTCCTCGCAGAACCTTTTCTGTTTATCAGTCATATACCTCACGACCTTTCTTGCAAAACAAAAAGCCCCGAACACGCCGAGACTTTTTACATTTAAGGAGAGAATCTAAATGAAATAAAATGAATTCTCATAGCCGTAGAACCGAGAACGCCCGCTGCTGCAAGCGTCCTCTGATGTGTACTGCCGTACATTTTTCTACAATATCATTATAGCACAGAAAATGTGTTAAAAAGTGTTAACATCATTTTTATTGATAAATTCATCAACCGCTCTAAGCGCTTTCCGGTGCAGATAACCGGTCAGATGATCTCTTGTGTAATTCATTTTTGCAGCTATTTTCTGCCAGCTCCACCCGTTTATGTACCGGTATTCAAGCATAGTGCGGATCTCGATATCCGGAACAGAGGATATAGTTCGCATGATCTCACTTCGTATCTCTACAAGTTCATCCACTTCCCTGTCGATCTCACTTTCAAGATCAACGATCTTCGCGGCAGTGCGTCCGACTTTATCCGAAACATTGCCGCTCTTGTCAAAACGCGCAGTAGGTGACAGCCGTGTAGCAAGAGCCCTAAGCTTTGCGACCTCTTCAAGCTTGCAGTCTATGTACGCGTTCAGGGTGCGGTAGCGTTTCAGGTATTCTTTAGCTGTCATTGTCGTCCTCCTCAAATGTAAATCCTGCGTCGGCTTTTATGTTCTGGTCAAACATTGTTAATCCTCCCTATATCCGCATACATAAGTCCACATATCTTCTTTATTGCACTTGCACTCGTGCCGAGTGTTCCAGTCTGTAACGGCTTCGCTTTCTGTATCCCTATAGCGCGTGCGAACTTTACATTTTAAGCATAAGCCATAATAATGTTTTCCCTCAAAGGTAGGAACGCATTGAATATCAGCTTCTCCCCCACAAAAGGGACAGCATTTAAGCTCACTCATTGTTGTTGTCCTCGCTTTCGTCTGATTCATAATTACTGCACAAGAAGATATCTTCTGCAATATCAAGCCCTTTTTGTAATCCCGAATAATATCTTGCTACTTTTTGCTTTTCTGCCTCACATTCTTGATAATATCTGTGCCTCAGCTCTTCTAAGTACTTCAAGGCTTTTTCGGTGTCAACGTGCTTTGCTTTATACATTTTCTGCCTCCTCGTCCATTTTCGCGCCGCAGTTAATAGGTTTTGCAGGGCTGTACAAATGACAAAACCCGTCTCTCAATAATGCATAGTGCTCTTGTATAGGACACATTGTTCTACCGTCTTCATACATACCCCCGTTATCTGCATTTCTTCCGCATGTTGAGCAGTGATGTATTGGCATAACATCGGATGGAAGAATACGTTCAATCTCAGATTTATATGCAAACCACGCTCCATCTTTTTGGTAATTTCTGTGATACTGTATTTTTTCGCGTTCTATATATTCGCTCACGGTTCCCACCTCCTACATATCAATCGTCTCCCCGAGCATCGCACGGCTACAAATCGGACAACGGTTAAAATTAGGCGTAAGACCACTTGCTTTATAGCCACATCTTCCGCATATATAACTTCTCCCTTGAATCTTTTCCTTGCTGTTGTCCTTGTCTTCCTTGCATTTAAAGTCTTTGCTGAACAAATCGCACACAGTTTCAATGGCCTCTTTGCGTGCAAGGTACTCAACGTGTTCTACATTTGGAAACGGTAGGCCGTCTATAATAAGCTCTTTATACTCTTTCCCTCTGTTAAACCATTCGCTTTGTTTCAACGCGCTAATGCCGTCTATAAACTCATCCTTCGTCACGGCTCCCACCTCCTGCCTAAATACTCAATCTTCACAATATCGGCGTTCGTTTCGTTTTCATCGTCCGGAACATCCCACCTATACGGTAGCGAACCAAGACAACACTCGCTAACTCCACGAACAACTTTATGAAAGACACATTGATTGCAGCTTTTGTGCTCCTTATACTGTTTAATGCACATATTCTTGATTTCTCTTACCGATGAAACCATTTCAACATCTGTCATCATCTCTTCCATTCTTCTCTCCTTTCTTTCATCATCTTTGCGTATCTGTTCTTCATTCAATGTCACGGTTCCCACTTCCTTCCAAGATACTCAATCTTCACAATATCTCCGCCGTAACCGTGGAGACCGCCGAAGCACTCGATATTGCAGAAGTTTCCGGCTTGCAGAGCCTTGCTGTCGATATGCTCCGCGTCGTAGATGAACTCCAGAACACAGGTCACGTCATAACCGTCGGCGTGTGTTGTCGGGTGTCCGAAGAAATTCGGATCCGTTCCGTCGTCCTTGAACTCCGCAAGCATAACATACAGAACCGTTCCGCATCTGAGCGTCACCCTGAACGTGTCACCAATCGTCCGTCCGTAAGCGCTGCCCATAGCGGCGAGGAAGTATATGTGATCTCCGTCAAAATAACTACGGATACCGTACTTTCCGGTGTATGCCGCAAGCTGTAAAGCCCATTGCTCGGACTTCTTGTCTGTGATCGAGGTGTACGGCATACCGGAGATCACATTCGTGTGACCTTCCGGCAGACGTTCTTTAGAAGAAATTGCATTCGCCTGCAAAATTTCGTCATTATCACCGGACTCCAACTCATTGAGTTGGTTTTCTTCCTGCTGCGATTTCGCAGCGCCCGTCTCCCGGAGTGCTTTTACTTCATCGGCAAGGCGGTCTTTGTCGACGTTCAGCTTCTCGATCTCCCGAACGAGCTCCCGCTTATCGGAAATCAGAACCTTGTTATCTTCCTCAAGGCGGTCTATACATTCTCCCTGATCTGCAAAGCAGCGGGAAAGGTCTCTATACCAACAAGTGGTAATGAATGCCATTATGTTTGCCGCAAGAAGCAGCACCACGAGTATTATTTCTGCTATAACCATTCTCTTCATTCAGTCTCCCTTCCTCGGTATCCTGTAAAAATATCGTACATCTTCACGCAAAGAGGACATTTGTGATCCTTCTGAGCTTCTTGTGCTATGATTTCAAGCTCAAGCGTCCTTTTGGTCGTTTGCTTATATATCCGCTCTTGTAAATCAAGTTCACGATGTTTCTCCATAGCGCGGGCTTTCTCGACCTTGGCGTTTGCTTCCGAGATAACCCCCTTAAGGTAATCACTGTACAGCGCCGTGAGAACATGATACAACATCATATCACATAGTCCCGCTTCGTCCGGGAGCGGCATCTTTTTCCTTGCGAGCTTATCTATCTGATCCCCGGTCATTTGATCACCCCTACAAGCTCCAGAGCGTCATCGACGCTTCGGACAACACCGGCGGCGCATCCGTAGCGGTCACGCATGACCGCAAGAAACTTTTTCTGATCCGGTTTGACCGTGCCGGTCGGCGTTTTCACTTCAAGATAATATATCCGACCGTCTTTTATCGCCGATAAGTCCGAGCGCCCCTTTACCGCTCCCGTTTTGAAATAGCTGATCTTGTGAAGCGGCAAGTCTGGGCATTTTCTTTTGATTACTTCGAATAATTCCTTAGGAACAAGGAACCCTTCGCCGACATTGATTCTCTCAGTGAAAAAACCATGCTTCGAGAGTTCAATGCGGATCGAGTTTTGTATATCCTGCTCTGTCAATGTAAGTATCCTCTCTTTCGTGCCTGATAGTAAGCCCATCCCGGCTTATAATGCTTTGCTTTGGCGAATGCGTACAATTCCTGAATCGTTCCGCATTGGTCGGGAGACACATACTTCTTTACCTTCTCGAATATCATATCTTTCCCGTTCAGAAGTGTCAGACCTATTTCCTGCATCTCCTTGATCTCCTTTTTCTCAACCTCGTAGATGTGTCCGCAGTTCGGACAAACGGGAGCCGGTTCATGAGTATAGAAGCAGTCCGGACATTGTCTGATAGATACCTCGTTTTTCTTTGCCCGCTGCGGCTTCGGTTCAAGCGTCCATTCTCTGTTCTGATCCGGGAGCCCGTGCCGGTGAACATTCCCGACATGGTCTATGATGATCGCCATTTTTCCTTCCTGATACCTCATACAGCGCATAGACTGCTGAATGTAGAGCGTCAGAGACTTTGTCGGTCTGAGTAGTATCGAGGTATTGCAGTCAGGAACGTCGAATCCCTCGGATATGAGATCGACATTGCAGAGTATCTGTATCGCTCCCGAACGGAACGCGCTTATCATCTCCGCCCGTTCTCCCTTCGGTGTGGTACCGTCGATGTGAGCGGCATTTATCCCGACATCTCGGAACGCTTCCGCCATTTCCTTTGAGTGCTTTATCGTCGCACAATAGCAGATAGCTTTCTTTCCCTCGGAAAGCATCTTGTAGTACCCGATAACATCGCCGTATATGTGAGGCTTTGCAAGCGCGACCTCGATGTCTTCCGGAGCATAGTCGCCATTGCGGGATTTGATACCCGACAGATCAGCGACCGGCGGAGCGTAGTACTCATACGGAGAAAGACATTTCCGAGCGATAAGCTCCTTCGCGGAGATGCCTACCAGCAAGCAGTCGTTGATCTCTCCGAGACCGCCCCCGTTAAGTCTTACCGGTGTTGCCGTAACTCCTACGCAATGACTGTCGAAGTATTCATATATCCGCTTGTAGCTTGCTGCCAGACAGTGATGATTTTCGTCTGTGATGATAAGCGCGGGCTTCTCGGTCTTCTTCAGCCGCCGCGTTATAGTCTGCACCATACCGACATGACAGAGAGACATATCAACACCGTATGCCCGGAACGTGTTTTCTATCTGTTCACACAGCTCCCGCCGATGGACGAGGAACAGGACACGCTTCCCGTTATCCGTCGTTCGTTTTGCCATGTCTGCGGTGATGATAGATTTACCGCCGCCGCAGGGAAGCACGATGCACGGGCGCTTGTATCCTTGCCGCCATGCATCATGAACGCGGGAAACAAGGTCGAGCTGGTAATCTCTTAGCTGCATTATTCTCCTTTCTGCGTTACACAGTTACACCGCGTTACACTTCGGTGTAACTGCGCAAGCGCTTTATTTGTGCGTGTTCGCGGGTTTTGTTACACTGTTACACCATTTTTCAAGTTATCTATAAGGAGAGATTTATTTTTTTCTTTATGAAAATAAATATTTTTTCGCGTATATATGTGTGTCTGTTTTTGGTGTAACGGTGTAACAGTGTAACAGGTACGTTCAAACCCGCATTGTTAAGCCTTTTCTTGGTTACACCATTTGTTACACGGGTGTAACCGCTCAAAATTCAATATCATCAAAATCATCGTGTTCCCGGTCATCTTCACCGATAATATACATTGCGATGCATTGAGTTACAGGCATACCCGGAAACATTCTCCTGTTCACGCAGTATCCTTTTCCGTCTCCGCGTATCTTTATGAGGTTTTTGTGCCGGAGATATGCAAGCAGAGCCTTCGGATTTATACCCGCTTCTCCGCAGGCACGGTCAAATACAGAACGTATAATATAGACAGTTGCCCTGTTTCCGGTTTCCTCAATCTCTCCGTAGCATTCGCCGTTCTCAACAGCGCCGAAGCGGTTATGATTTGCCGCTACCCAGCCGCACATATACTCATAGCCGCGTATCTCCGAAGAAACCGCCTCGGCGCTTTTAAGGAACTCTGACATATCGTTCGCGGTCAGAGCTTTTCCGCCGAAGAACCAGTCTGTAATAAGCTCATCGGCGGTCAGGATCACAGCCGCTGCCATAGCCTGCTTTTCTGTTGCCTTATAATCAATGCAAGCCGCACGATGCTTTTCGTATATTGCAGACGCTTTTTCAAGGTTTTCGTCCTGATTAAGACGATAAATGAACATTTTCCCGCCAAAACCATAGTTTTTTGTGAAAAAATTCGCGGTATAAGGTCCGTTTTCGATAATTTTCTTGTCAGCTGCACAAGCTACCTCGATCACTCGGTTCATAGCTCCGGCGCCTTCCTGTTCTCCTACTATCGGTGTCTCTCCGGAAGTAATAAAACAGTTATTCCATACCGGAACATCAGCAAGTCCGAGATTTACTGTTCCTCTGGTCTTTCCGACACCTTCCGCAAGCTCATATATCTTGAATTTCGGAGTGCCGTTCTTGCCTTTATCAAGGAGCTGAGTTTCATCGAGCAGCATCGGAATACTGCGAAGAAAATTAGCCTTGAATTCAAAACCCGAGTCCGAACCTTTGACCGTTGCAAATATGCCGTTACCTTTGACCGGATCGCCCCACACGGAAGCCGCCGCCATTTGTGCGACGGTCTTACCGGTGCCGCTGCCGCCCCATAAATGGACAATAAACGGCAGTGCATGAAGCGGCTCAATCAGACTGCTTGCAAATGAAGCAGCAATAACTATTCTCGCTGTAAGGTTATATTCGCGGCACTTGCATATTTCTTCCACCCACGCATCGAAGCTTCCTTTAAGCCGTATGCTCTGAAATATCTTCGCATACCGCGCATCCCCATCGAACTCCACGCCCTCTATGTATGGCACAAATCCTTCCGAACACCAGCCGAGGTGACTGATTGAAGGAACGAGAGGTATTTCATCATAATTCTCGTTGATGATCTCATTGAAATAGCTGACAAGGCTCCGTGCTGTCTCAGACGTAACCGAAACCCCGTCACCCGCAAGCGATACGATTTTGTTCGCATTGCACAGGATCTCAGAATCAACTATCTTTGTCTTTTTCTTTCTCGACTGTCCGCGCCGGTACTCGATCTTGTATTTTTCCTTTGAGGTCTCTATATCCTCAAAGCGCTGTATCGGATATATAGGATGAAAGCAGGCCAGCTCCCGCGTTCCGTCTCTGCCGACGCGCCAGATACCTGTTTCATCAGCGTTCCACTTCTTTAGCTTAAGCTCGAATTCCTGTCCTTGAAAGTCAGACACCTTATAGTCCATTGTGTCTTCAAAAGGCTGTTTAAGAGACTTCCGATACCCGGCAAGAGTTTTCTTAAATGCCTTGAATCCAAGGTTTTTGGCATATATTTCGAGCTGGTTTTCCGCTATCTGCTTCTTGAACGGATCCTCGATCTTTTCGAGGTCTTCGTATGGGGCAATATCGTTGAAATCTTCAAGCTTGTAATTGAATTCCATCATCTGTACGGGTTTTCATAGAGCCAGTCATCAAGGATGTTCAGCTTTATCCGTTCATTCTCGGTAAGCGGCTGTGTTTTCTGCTTTGTCCACAGCTCCCGGAACATAACAGCATAGCTGTTGTACTTTTCCCTATATTTCTGTAGCTCCCTCTCCCGCTGCCTCCTCTCTGCGTTTATTTGCCTGAGCCGTTCGGGATCCGTGCCGTTCTGCGACCTTCCTACACCGATATTAAGGTTAAAATCGGTATTCAGCCGCATGAGCGCGGCTTTAAAGTTAAGACCGTAGAGCAATTTCACGAAGTTTATCAAATCTCCACCGGCTCCGCATCCGAAGCAGTAAAACGATGATTCATAGATCTTGCATGAGGCGGTTTTCTCGGCGTGGAACGGGCAGAAAATAAACCCTGCCCTGTCCGGCTCAAAACCGTAATGCCTCACCGCCACGCTCATAGGAACGAGCTGCTTTACTTCCTCGGATAATTCTCTCGGTGTCATCAGAGGAAGACGACTACATTGCCGCTGTCAATAAGCTCTTTGAGCTCCTTTTCGAGATATTCAACAACCGAACGCCGCGCCGCGATCTTCCACATACCGCCGTCGGCTTCGATTATGCCGACCTGCATACCCTCACGGACACGGATAAGGAACGCGCTCTCCGGCTGTTCTACCTCAAGGAATGTGCGGTATGGTCTGAGGTTCACTATAGGTCTGACCTGCTCACGAGCTGCAAGGGCAATGCCTTTCTTGACCTGCACCGTCTGTGTCATGCCGTTGTCGTCCGAAGATACGCTGTTTTCGTCGCTTACGCGGGAAAGGAAGTCAAGCAGGTATTCTGTACCCTCGTTCTGGATAAACTGAGAGCGGAGAACGATCATAGCTTCCTCATGCTCGAACCAGTTCGCACCTATCCATTTACGCGAAAATTCATAGCTTGCGTGATAGAGAAATGCGCGGCGGTTAAAACCGTCAACACAGGTCGATACATCAACGCTCGTCGGTGATGTGACATTGACATACAGAACGTCGGGAACACCGCACGCTTCTGCTATGTCTTTATGCTCCTTGCGGATCATCTTTACAAGACCGTCAAGGCTTGAAAATCTGTAGAGGTCCGGAAGCGGAAGAACATCCGGCCGTATTTCCTCGTAGGTGTCGTCGCTAATAAGATATGCGCGACCGTTTACTTCTCTTACATCCACAGAGCTTTTCACAAGCTCCTCGATCTTCTGCATTGCGTCCTTGATTATTGATACTTCATTCATGATATGTACCTCCGTTAAGCTAATTTAATAAGTTTGAGCTGTGCAGGCTGTTCCTGCTCTCCACCGTCTGCGAACCTCTGACCGGGTATCTGCGGTGTCATTTCGACTGCGCCGATAGTGCCGTCGAGGTCTGTGCCCATATACAGCGCCGTCACGATAGGTGTTGTGGGCTGTAACTTCGAGCTCGCTGTAGCCGATACCTGTATCGTTTCGCGCTTGTCATCGGGTGTCAGCTTTATCTTTACGGTCAGCTCACGGGGAGCGGACGCTTTCGTGGATTCGTCGCGGATATTCTCGACGATCTTTGCCATTTCGTAGTCTATGCGCTCCTCAATAGCGCCTTTTGCCATCTGGATTATTGATTTTTCGTTTTTCATATCGTTTTCCTTTCTCAGAACGGATAGTCATCATTGTCCTGTTTCTGTACGGTCACATTTGTGTTTTTGGTATCGGCGGGAACAAAATCACTGCTGGTTGATGAACCCGGATCCGGCGGAAGCGGGGGAGCTGAATTACCGCTCCCACTTCCTTCCGGTTTCTTGTCTCCCGTGAATGTCGCACGGTCAACAATGATCTCGGTAACATACCTTTTTACGCCGTTCTTATCGTCATAGCTCCTGTTCTGAAGCTCTCCCTCAATAAGTATCGGTCTGCCTTTCGACCAGTATTTTGAAATAAACTCCGCTTCATTACGCCATGCGACGCAGTTAAAAAAATCGGACTTCTTTTCTTCACCCTTGGTTTGGTACCGCCGGTCACAAGCGATACTGAACTGAAGAACGGAAACACCGTTCGGTGTTGTTTTCAGTTCAAGGTCCTGAGTGATCCTGCCGAGCATGATGACTTTGTTATACATCTTCAAAAGCCTCCGCCGTTGTCATGTCCGCGTAATTGAACGGTTCTTTGAGTACCTTGGTAAACTTGCAGTAGTCACAGCCGCCGCAGCGCTCCGGTTTGATCTCCCCGTGCTTTATCATATTGAACCTCGGAGAGAATTCCTCGACCTGCTTAAGGGCATCAACAAGATATTCATCAGGGATATATATGATCTCGATATTCGGTTCAGGCTCTTTGGTTATGGCTGCTATATAGAACGGGAGAACCTTTCCCGTGTTCTGCCTTACGATCTCCTGATAGATAGCCGCCTGACGGAGATAGCCCCAATGCTCAATAAAATTCTTGCGAGTCTTGTTCTTGCCGTCCCATACACTATCAAAGTCCTTGACGCATTTGAGATCCACGATGCACTTGTCGGGGTGGTAGCTGTCAACCTTTATCTTGTAAGGAATGCCCGCGATCTTTCCGGTAAAGATGACCTGCTTTTCGCCGCTCATATACTTTTTGAACATCTCATCACGCTCGGCCCGCTGAATGATTTCATCAGCGTGTTTGTACTGCGCCTTGAGCTCGCCCTTCTGGGTGAGGATTTCGGGGTGTTCAGCCTTGAATTTATCAAGAGTGCCCTCGTAGTATGCGTCCACATACGAACCGACGAGAAGTGCATCGGTCACTTTTCTCGGATATGTACCGTCCAGATCCGCAAGGGCAGCAGCTTCGCATTTCAGAAATGCTCCGAACTGAGAAGCCCCCATATACTGCATCTGGTTTTCTGTGCTGAAATAGTTTTCGTTGTTAAGTTCCATTACTCATCACCTCCAAGTGCGTCGGGTGCTTTTGTCCTGCGTACCCGCGAAAATACATCTTCGTTTTCTTCCGCTGTCTGAACACCCATGAGAGCGTCAGGGCAGTATATTCTTGCAAAGAACGCTGCTGCCCTGTAAGCGAGCATCAGCTCCGGTATGTTGCGCCACTTCGGATTGGACATCCAACCTTCAGCCTTTGCCATTGAGATTGTCACTTCGGGACCCTCGACAGTCTCACCGTCCGAAATGCGAATTGCTGTTATATGACAGCCCCTCGCTTCCGTTCCCTTATCGCCGGAATAAACAGTCTTTATGTTCTCAAACCGTCCGCAAGCCTGTATGAGGGACATACAAGCCTGACCGCTCCAGCTCGGTTTACCCTTGACCACATAAAGGTTCTGCATCACGAACATCGGAGAAACGCCCATTCTGTTCGCCATGTCGATAGCGATAACACAGTTCTCCAGCTTGTTCTGATAGCTCTGCGGAACAAGTTCCGTTTTAGAGAGCATTTTCGCCGTGTCAAAAACAAATTTCATAGTTTCGCGGTTCTGATACATATCGAATGTGTTGGACTGCTCTACCGCAGCGAGAGCAGTTTCGCCGGTAGCCGGCGCATTTGTTATCTCATTCATTTTCTGTTTCCTCCTTCTTTACATAATTAATCTTATAAAACCTCGTTCCGTTAAGGCAGAAAGATATAGTTCTTCGTATCTGCGAATCATCGTATCTGTACACCTCATCTGTTGTCTGAAGATCATCTTCACAGCCGAGAGCCTTAGCAAGAAAACCTATACCTTTTTCTACCTCTATTCCCTCCTCAGTGCAGCCTGCCTTTATCTCTATGCCGTTGATCTCAAGCGGTTCCATGAGAGCCTGAGCAGCCTTTGCCCGTATTTCCGCTTGTTCATTTATAAATTCATTTATTGTCATTGTATTACTCCTTATACTCTTCAAAATCCCCTGTGTCACAGCACAACGGGCAGCGGGGAGAGCCGCCCCATGTGATTAGTTCCCATTTGTAGAAGTAGTTACCGCAGTTTATACATCTTACCATTGTGATCGTCCTTTCATATAAAATTTTTTCTTTGACAGTATTCCTGCCATGATTCTCGCTTATAAAGCCTTCCATACACATACCGCTGTGCAAATTCAAGTTGCATCTTATTTGGTATAATGCCTCTCGGCTCATTCCGTTCTGCTTGTGCATACAATGTCCATGACTTACACATTCCGTTTAGTTCTGCAACGCGCTCAGCGGCATCGTCAATATCCTCTCGGACGAGTATATATATGAAAATTCTGCTCTTTGCGACACCGTATTTATCAAAAAAACGTATAGCTTCGTGGAAATATGGAAGCTGTGAGCGAGTGTAACATGAGAAGCGGATAAACCGATGCCATTTCATTTTTGCAAGTATCTGAACTATCTCATCATTCAAAAGCCGGATATCCATACCTTGATTGATGTCAATAATATAATCAGTTTCCGAAAGTTCTGCAAGCTGTGAGATACCATAATCACAAGCGAGAATATTGTTATCCATAAGAGCAAGCTTTTTTGTATCGCTTCTCACAAGCTCCTGCCATCGTCTGTACGGCTTAATCTTGCCTTCCTTACGCGGTACATAGCACCATGGGCAATTCCGAATACAGCCTCTTGTCAGATATCCAATAGCATAATCGCAGTCCGGATAAATGCTGTAATCAGGGAAAACATTGTCGATCTCAATTGGAAGAGTATTAAACAGTCTGTAGCCTGTTCCGCCTTTGATCGTATCCGGCGGAAGATACGGATTTTCCGGAGTGAAGTCAAACACTTTGCTGCTATACACTCTGTCGTATTGATCAAAGCTGTTCCACCATTCGACAGTATCACCGAGCAATTTGTGATAAGCTGATATCTTCATCAAAGCATAATTTGGAAAAGTCTTATGTGGCATGTGTTCACGTTCAGCATCATGCAGAGCTACGCGCATTCAAGCTCTCACCTCCGCACATCTCCGGCAAATTTGCCCTTACCAGCGCACACGGTACCGGCGGAGTGACCGCGTTCCCGCAGCGTGCGACCTGTTTTGACTTCGGGTATGGTCTGCCTTCGCTGTCGTGATCTATTATGTAGCTTTCGGGGAATCCCTGCGCCCGGAACAGCTCCCTCGGCGTGAGCATTCTCATTCGGATATCGGTGATGATGTAATCTTCGCCGTGAATGGTCACAAGTCCGAAGCGCTCTTTTGTTGTGATCGTGTCGAGCGGTTCCGTCACCGGCTTCGCGGTACCCGTCGAGAAGTATTTGACGAGGAAGGCCTGTACCTCTGCGTGGTGAGCACCTGAACACGATATTGTTCCGAGCGGTTCATCTATCCTCTGACCGTCCATGTGGTTCCGCATCGTGAGGATATGCGCCGTTACAAGCTCGTTATGATCTACCGCCGTTATCGTACCGAGCGGCTTATCAGCGGCACTTCCTGCACCCTTGTAACCGCCACCGTAGTTCTTCATTATGTGCGCTACCGACAGCGCGTAACGTGGGGAAGTATCAACTGTCATAAGCGGTTCTGTGAGCTCCTGACCGCGGACTTCATCAGCGGCAGTTTCGCTGTGGTACTGGATAATCGAAGCTGCATTATCTCCGACGATAAACGGCTCCGGATTGTCGATAACAAACTTCTTTATGCCCCGTGCTATGCGTTTCAGCGTGTTTTCTGCAAGTGGCTTATCCCTCTCGAAAATGCTCTTTGCAGGTACGTTCCAGTCGATGATCTCTGCCGCCGTCCTGTAAGGCTTACGCCCTTTGCCATGCGTAGGCTCAGGAAAGACTATCGGTTCATCGTCACACCGTGCTATCATGTAGAACCGTGTTCGCGTTGTCGGCGCTCCATAATCGCACGATCTGAGGATCCTGTATTGTACATCATAGCCGAGCCCGTCCGAGATCGTTCTTGCCTGCTCCGAGTCCGGCGAAATGTTCAGCGCTTCGCACATTTCAAGGAATGCAGGACTGTTTCTCGGATATCCCGACTTTCCGAGCATACAGCAGAAAGCGTCGAACGTCTCACCAGCTCGCTCCTTTATCGGTCTGCCGTCGGCTCCGAGAGGTCCCCATGTCTGTATCTCAGGGACGTTTTCAAGCATTATCACCCTCGGACGGACTTCATAAGCCCAGCGGAGCGTAACCCATGCAAGACCCCGGATGTTCTTGTCAACAGGCTTCCCGCCTTTTGCTCTCGAAAAGTGTGTGCAGTCCGGAGAGAACCACGCAAGCCCGACCGGGCGGCCGTTGCACGCTTCCTTCGGGTCAACGTCCCAGACGTTTTCGCAGTAATGCTTTGTCCCCGGGTGGTTTGCCTTGTGCATTGCTATCGCGTCCGGATCGTGGTTTATCGCTATGTCAACGCTTCGCCCGATAGCCTGTTCAATACCGGTGGAAGCACCGCCACCACCCGCGAAGTTGTCAACCACAAGCTCCCTCTTGACAAATCCGCAGTTTTCTGTTATTATGTTCTTGTGAATATTTATGTTTTTGTCCTGCGGATTTATCTGTGGGGCTTCTTTTTTATTCTCCGGAGACATCTGTAAGTCCTCCCTTGAAAACAGTTATTGCCATAGTCACAATGCAGGCTATGCATACTATCACTGCCGGGAACAGGTTGTCCATAACAGTGAGAGCCGGCACGCCATAGATCAGTACAGCGAGTGCCGCTGTAAGGATCGCAAGGGATATGTATTTACTCTTACTCATATTGCCTGTCTTACCTCCATTTTTACACAGTTTTCGCTGTACCTGATAGGAACCATGAGCTCTTCGGGATTAACTTTCAGTATATTTGCCGCTTTGTAAATACTCTCTGTCGGTACAGCCGTGTAGCCAGTGATCCACCGGGAAAGCTGGCCTGTTGAAATCATCATTCTTTTCGCGAACTCTTTGCGTGGCATATTCCTTACAGCAAGAAGAATACGAATATTGTCTCCTATGCAGCGCCACGGTTTTGCGTTAAGGTTTACCTTTGACATAATATTGCCCCTTTCTCATAACATCGAGCAAGACCGCGCGGAACGGCTCTGTATTCGATTTTTGCGCCTTAACGGCACTTTTCCTTACCCGCTGTCCGTTTTGTGCTGTGCGTGCGTTTTGGGGGCTGCCACGGGGTGTTATTGAAATGATTTCCATTTAGCCGTCTCACTTTCCTATAAGTAAAAGTCTGAAAGTCTCCTTGCCTTTGGGCGTTATAAGCGTCTGCGTGCTTGAAAAGCCTGTCTTTTCGTTTGTGAACTCTTTCAGTTCAAACAGATTTGCTTCTACCTGCTTTGCATACGGCATCAGCTTTCCTTTATTGTCCCGATAGAGATATTTCTTATCAAGCAGAAAGTTCACAAAAGCCTTTGGTTTTACCTGCAACTCCTTTGCAGTCTCCCGAATACCTGTGAGCAGATTCCTGTCAACAAGCTCATCGAAGTAGTCCGCTTTTGGCTGCATGATCTGTTTATCTACCGTGAGAGATGAAACTTTGATTTCGAGCCGCTTGACATTTTCATTTGCTATCTCCAAAGCTCTTTTCATTATCATCTCAGGGCTGTTCCACATCTCTTCGACCTTGATAAAGTACTGTCTGAACTGCTTGCCCTTCTCGTTACGCTGGAGCATACACAGCTCTTTAGCCATAGGGATTGTGAGCTGGTGGTCTATGACCTCTCGTGCAACATCTCTGTCGCCCTCCTTTTGAACCCGGACATTTTTGTCCGAGTTGAAGTCCTCGCCCTCGGCAAAGCCATACTCGCACATTCTTGGAAACCACTTGTGATAAGGTGTCTCAATCCCGAGCGCCTCGTGGAGTTCCCTGCCACTCACGGTGGGTCTTTCGTTTTCGTAGTTGATCGTGATCAGTTCGTTCATGTGTTGTCCTCCTTAATGTTTCCTTTACGAAACCTATTCTGCAAAAAAAATATCAATAGTTTGTTCATCAGTAAGTGAAAGCAATGATTTTAGTGTTTTAATTTCTGCTTGCTTAAACTGACTTTCTCCGCGCATTTTCGCATACATAGCCTTTTTACCGATACCTATAGCATCTGCTATAGTTGGAATTGTATAGTTTTTTCTTGCAATCTCTGCGCGCAATGCACTTTCGTTCATTATATCACCACCTTTTTATTTGTTTCCTTTAGGACACTTTTATCATATCACATATTTTTACAAATGTCAACCCCTTTTGGAAACTTTTTTATTTTTTGAGAAAAAACAGTTGCGTTTTAGAAACTTTTGTGTTATAATAATCTCAAAGACAGGGGGTGATATAATGACTACCATTGGCAAAATAATAGAGATGCGTCGAAAAGAACTTGGTCTTACTCTCGAAGAGGTAGGAAATGCCGTTGGAGTAAGTAAAAGTACTGTAAAGAAATGGGAAACAGGCTATATTGCCAATATGCGAAGAGACAGAATATTAGCTCTATCAAAAGTATTAGAATTAAACCCCAATGTATTAATAGACGAAAGCGATGAACAATGGGATGAAGAATTTGAAAAATTTGTAAATGATATTACTAACAGCAGAGAAGTTTTATTAAAATGTTTAGAAAAAGGTTTCACAAATAATAAAGAAATTATGCTTGCTTACGATATTGTTATCGAATTATATTCATTTAATTTAAAAGGTTTAACAATGGTAAAATCATTTTTAGATATGCTTATTGAGAAAGATGAGTACATCGTCATGGAAGATGATGAAAACGCATAAATAACACAGCCCTGAACAGAAAATATTTTTCAAAAAGCCTTGACAAACACGTATATACGTGTTATAATGATATTGTAAGGAGGGAACAATGAGAGACAAAGACTTATTAAAGGCTCTCCTGAAAGACGGGTGGACGGAAGTCAGAGTTCACGGCAGTCACCACATCATTCAAAAGGGAAACCAAATTGAGACCGTTCCCGTTCACGGTAAAGATGTTCCGACAGGGCTGCTGAACAAAATTCTGAAAAACACGGGGCTGAAAACAAAGTAAGCCCCATGTTTTCAGCTTAATGGAGGTATTAATATGAAACTTATTTATCCGGCAATATTTCACACAGAAGAAGGCAGCGTATGGGTTGAGTTTCCCGATCTTGACGGCTGCAATTCCTACGGAGACGACATATCCGATGCACTCGACAACGCAAAGGAAGCTCTTGAAGGATACTGCATGGTACTTCTCGAACAGAAGAAGCCTCTTCCGAAAGCAAGCTCCATTTCAAAAATGAAAGTCAGTGCAGACGCATTCCCCACACTTGTAGAGACCGACCTTTCAACAGCTCTTGCAAAGAACAAGTCTGTAAAGAAAACCCTTACTATTCCTGCTTGGCTCAATGATATGGCAACCGATCGCGGTATAAACTTCTCACAGGTGCTTCAAAACGCACTGTTTGAGCAAATGGAGATAAGCAAGTACGATAATGCGTAAAAAGTAAAAATCCCCTCACCGACTGCAATCAGTGAAGGGATGAGCCCGGAGTATTGCTACCCGAACCTCGACAGATAAAGTATAGCATATCTCCGTGAAAATGTCAACTTTCAGGCCGAAATTTGCAGATTTTCTGCAAAAATCGCATTTAAGGAGGTATTCTAATGGCAACTGCGAAAAAACTACCATCAGGGAGTTACCGCGTCCGGGTCTATGACAAACGGACTGGTAAAACGAGGTCATTCACAGCTGACACGAAAAAAGAAGCTGAATTTCAGGCGAATGAATGGCTGCTCACGCGTAAAGAAAAGCCGGCGGACTTAACCCTTGACAAAGCGATAGATAAATATATAGAGAGCAAGTCAAATACCCTCTCCCCTTCTACGATTCGTGGATATAAGATTGCCCAGAGAAACGCATACGAGAGCATAAAGGATCTCAAACTTGAACAGCTGAGCGAGTTAAGACTTCAAAAATGGGCAAATGAGAATGCAGCGAGATATTCACCCAAATCAATCAATAATCAGTTCGGACTTCTGTCTGCTGTCCTCAAACAGAACAAGATCCGGCTCGATATGGACGAGATCATGCTGAAACCGAAGGAAAAGAGGGAGTACAATGTTCCGTCCCCCGATGACTTGTCTGTCATCATAAAAGCAATTAACGGAAAAAGCTGCGAAATACCTGTGCTTATCGCAATCATGTGCGGATGTCGGCAGTCCGAAATAGCAGCTCTCCTTTGGAAAGACTACGATGGATCCACAATACACATACACGCAGCTGTAGTTCCCGATGAAAACGGAAAGCTTGTACGAAAAGAGCGCCCGAAATCCTATGCAAGCAACAGGATAATTGAAGTTCCGGAATATCTGAAACAGATCCTTGATGCAGATGAATGTAAAAATGAACACATAAGTCCATTCAGAACGACATCGGGTGTTCTGAGAGCTTTTCAGAAGATATGCACTGATCTCGGTCTCCCGAAATACAAGATGCATGAGCTCCGCCACGCTTACGCTTCCATGATGCTTAAAGAAGGAGTACCGGACAAATATGCAATGGAAAGACTCGGGCAGAGCACTCCATACATGATAAAACAAGTGTATCAGCACACTTTCCGCTCTGAGCAGGAGGCTGCCGCCATCAAGATCAACAACGCTATGGATAAGCTCGCAAAAATTTTGTAAATAAAGATACTTGCCACAAAATTTGCCACGATTTTTCACAGTACCGCATCAAATAAGCATTTAACAGCCATTTCGAAAGGGTTCAAATCCCTCTTTCTGCGCCAATAAAAACCCGGACGATAAGTCTGGGTTTTTTATTATTTTTCAGGCAATACCGCACGACTTTTGGGTACCTCTAAAAACCGCTTTGAAAAGAGAAAATGTGGCAGCCGTGTCGAAGACGAGGAAAGGCTCCGAAGGCTTGCTGGCGCAAGGTGAGGAGACTTGACGAAATATTCGACGCGGATGACTCGTTTTCTCTCAAATGGGTTTTTAGAGATTCCCTAAAGTGGTTTTTTTGCTATTTTAGCGGATACCCGCGGATACTGCGGCGGAGTCTCTCTGATCTTCTCAATAATTACCAGATTTCTTTTATCTCCGCCCGGAAGTGTGTATTTTTTTACATCGGCTATCTTTCCGCCAAGAGTTTTTATTGCATTCTCTGCATCTGCTGTCTCGTCTTTTTCTCCCTTTAACGCAATGAATATTCCTCCCGTTTTTACAAACGGTATGCAATATTCACACAGCAAGTTCAGGGCTGCTACAGCTCTTGCACACACCATTCCGAACTTTTCACGGTAATTCTTGTCCTGTCCGAGTTCTTCACCGCGGGCATGAACTGTTTTACAGTCAAGTCCGAGCAGCTTACAAGCCGAATCGAGATAAGTTATTCTTTTATTTCCGCTGTCGATCAGTGTAAAGTCAAGGTCGGGACGGTATATTTTCATCGGAAGCGACGGAAATCCGGCACCTGCTCCGACGTCAGCACAAATTGTTCCATGTGGAACATTTACCATTGTCAGCGGAAGAATACTGTCGATATAGTGTTTTTCGATTATGTCACTAAGTTCGGTAATGCGGGTCAGGTTTACTTTTTTGTTGTACTCGGTCATGTATTCCGCAAGAGTAACCAGCAGGTGTTCCTGCTCATCGTTTATTTCTATCCCGCAAGCTCTGAACTCATTTTTCATCTTCGCTTTCCTTTCCTGAATTTGCCGCAAGCCATATCAGAAGCACTGATATGTCAGCCGGATTCACTCCTGATATTCTTCCGGCTTGTCCTATATTAAGCGGACGATGAAGATTCAGCTTTTCCTGTGCTTCAAGACGCAGACCGGATATTTTTGTGTAATCTATATCGGGCGGAAGCTTTTTTGTTTCAAGCCGTTTCATTTCTTTGATCTTGGCAAGCTGTGTTTTGATATATCCCTCATATTTTATGTTTGTCTGTATTTTTTCCGCAATGTCAGTTCTTATGTGCGGATCGTTCTCATCGAACTTTATCAGATCAAAATAAGATATCTGCGGTCTTCGGAGTATCTCGATGAATTTTACTCCCTGATCTATGGGCGATGTTCCCTTTTCTTCAAGCATCTTGTTCAGCTCTTCGGAAGGTCTTATAGTTGCCTTTTTGATTCTGGCAGTCTCTTCATCTACGATCTTTTTCATACTAAGGTAGTTCTCATATCTTTCGTCTGAAATAAGACCTATCTCATGTCCGAGTTCAGTAAGACGCTCAGGTGCATTATCCTGACGGAGGATCAGTCTGTACTCGCTGCGTGATGTCATCATTCTGTACGGTTCAACACAACCTTTAGTAACAAGATCGTCGATGAGAGTTCCGATATACGAGTTTGAACGGTCGAGTATTATCTGTTCAAGTCCTTTGATTTTACGTGAAGCGTTTATCCCTGCAACAAGACCTTGTGCTGCTGCTTCTTCATATCCCGAAGTAGAATTGAACTGCCCTGCCCCGTACAGACCCGATATTTTTTTTGTTTCGAGGGTTGCAAACAGATCGAGCGGATCGAGACAATCATATTCTATAGCATACGCCGGACGCATTATCTCAACATTTTCAAGCCCTTTTATCGTTCTCAGAAATGCGAGCTGAACATCTTCGGGAAGCGATGTTGACATTCCCTGTAAATAGTATTCGTCCGTATCGAGTCCCATTGGTTCAACAAAGAGCTGATGACGTTCTTTATCCTTGAACCGCATTAGTTTTGTTTCTATGCTTGGACAGTATCTCGGTCCCACACCGACTATCTTTCCGGAATACAGAGCCGACCTGTCAAGATTTTCAAGTATAATTCTGTGAGTTTCTTCATTTGTATATGTTACATAGCAATCTGCTTTATTTTCAAGTGGAAATTTATTATCGAATGAGAAGGGCGTGATATCATCATCGCCGCTCTGTTTTTCCATTTTTGAAAAGTCTATGGATCTTTTATGCACTCTTGCGGGAGTGCCGGTCTTGAATCTTCTGATATTGAGTCCGAGTTTTCTCAGACTTTCAGTAAGTTCTCCTGACGGATTCACATTATCCGGTCCGCTTTTATAAGAAGTCGTTCCGATAAATATTTCACCGCCGAGATATGTTCCGGTAGTTATTATCACTGCTTTTGCGGAACAGAATCCTCCGAGTTTTGTAATTACGCCGGTCACTTTATTATTTTCGGTACAAATTTCAGTGACCTCTGCCTGTTTTATATCAAGCAAAGGTTCACTTTCAAGAGTATGCTTCATAAACGTGTGATATTTCACACGGTCTGACTGTACGCGCAGAGAATGTACTGCCGGACCCTTTCCCCTGTTCAGCATTCGTGACTGGATAAACGTAGCGTCCGCAGCAATTCCCATTTCTCCTCCGAGCGCATCTATCTCACTTACGAGCTGACCTTTAGCAGATCCGCCGATGCTCGGGTTGCACGGCATATTTGCAATTGTATCGAGTGACAGCACAAACACAGCTGTTTTCATTCCGAGTCTTGCCGCCGCAAGTGCTGCCTCACATCCCGCATGTCCGGCTCCGACTACTGCCACATCATATTCACCGATATTATATATAGTATCAGCTCCTTAGTTTTTTTACAAGATTTGGTGTTCTACGTGGAACTTTTATTACTGCGCTTAGGAATGTTGAGATAATCGCTGCGCTTGAGATCGTTGAGACTGTCGCTGCGCTTGAGATCGGGGCTCTGCCCCGAACCCCGCTTCTTTTCAAAGTGAAAAGAAGCAAAAGCTACTCGCTTCGCAATTAAATCACAAAGATTTTGCTGCTCTCTTTGATTATCTTTAAGAATTATATAAGAATAAAATTGTTCCATGTGGAACACAAAATATGGAAAAATTTCAGAAAATTTTGTCTAAATATAGAAATTAAAGGCTGTATTTTTTGTAGCCCGGGTGTCTTATCGGAAATGCTTTTGCAATATCACAGCATTCGTCGATCTTCTCTCTCGGCAGTTCTTTTGCTCCGCCAAGAAGCCTTGCAACAAGTGTGGTCTTTGCAAAATGTTCGAGTGTTTCCATTCTGTAATAAGCCTGAGTTATATCTACTCCAAGAGTAAGAGCACCATGATTCATAAGAAGTATAGTATCATGATCCGGAAGAAAAGGTTCGATGCTGTCGGGAACTTCTGTTGTTCCGGGTGTGCCGTAAGGTGCAATCGGTACTGAACCAAGGAATATTATTGCTTCGGGCATCGTGTAGTTATCAAGCGGGATATGTGCGATCGCAAACCCTGTCGCAACAGGTGGATGAGCATGAACTACAGCTCCGATATCCGGTCTGTCTTTATAGCATTTCAGATGCATCTTGAATTCAGATGACGGTCTGTACCCCTCCGGACAATAAATAACTTCATTGTCTGCGCTCATCTTGATAAGCATTTCAGGTGTAAGGATCCTCTTGCTCGTGCCGGTTGGAGTTGCAAGAAATGTTCCGTCATCAAGCTTTACCGAAATGTTTCCGTCATTTGCAGCAACCATTCCGAGCTGCCAGAGGTTGTGACCTACCTCACATATCTGTTCTTTGATCTTATATTCTTCTGCTTCTGTCATTTTGTATCTGTTCCTTTCTGAAAAAATTCAATAATGGGTTTTTAGAGGTTCCCTGATATTATTATAGCATATGAATGTTTTTATTGCAATAAAAAAATCAAAAATCCGGAGTCATATCAAGATTGTCGCAGCCTTTCTCCTGCATGAATCCTTCAAGTCCCAGTTCAGCGCATCTGTCAGTTACTTTTTCATATTCAAAAGTTGTGAGCTTACGATTTATCTCCTTGAATCTGACTGCGTCATAACAGGGTGTGTACTGACGCATGATGCTCACAAGTGGTCGGATATCAAGCGAAGCAAGCTTTTCCATAAGTAAAATACTGTCGTGATATCCTTTTGGAAGAACAAGATGTCTAACTATAACACCTTTCTTCATGATGTTCCCGTGGAACTTTGCTTCCGGCTGCTGACGCAGCATTTCTTTTAATGCAGGAAAAGCAAAATCAAAATAATCTGCCGCACAGGAATATTTTCCGGACATCTCACTGCTGTAGAATTTAAGATCAGGCAGGTAGATATCTACAAGTCCTTCGAGCATTTTCAGAGTCTCAACATTCTCATATCCGCCGCAATTATATACTACAGGGATACCGAGTTCTTTTTTGCATACTGAAAGAACTTCCGCTATCTTATCAGCAAAGTGTGTTGCTGTTACAAGATTGATATTATGCGCACCTTTTTCTTTAAGCTCGAAAAAAATATCTCTCAGACGAGAGAGGCTTATTTCTTCACCTTTAAGGTCATGGCTGATAGGATAGTTCTGACAGAAAGCACATTTCAGATTGCAGCCGGAAAAAAATACTGCACCGCTCCCGTTTTTACCGCTTATACATGGTTCTTCACCGAAGTGCAACATATATTTAGATATTCTAATTTTATCTTTACAGCCACAGTATCCTGCTTTTACACTTCTGTCAATACCGCATCTTCTCGGGCAGAGGAAACACTCACTCATTTTTTTTCAGCTCCCTTGAAAATTTTTCCGCCCGCTCAAATGAATACAGTATCTCTCCCTGATACTCCGGGTCTTCTCTGTAATCATTTATATCAAAATTTGAAAGCTTATAGCAGAATGAAACAACAACCGTATATTGTTTCATAAGCATGATCTTGTCCATAAAATTCCAGTAATTATCTATAGTATGTTTTTTTATGTACTGTCTTAGCTGACCATTCATTCCATCAAATCTGAAAATACTCTCACATACTGATGCAAGAGATGCCGCGGCATAATATATCGAATAGTTGTCCATTATACTGCCGAGGTCATTCATATTTACAACAGGAAGATCTATATGTGCAAATGATTTTATTATCTTTATGAACATATTTGCTATCTCAACACCGTTGCAGTTGCAAATTATGGTAAGAAGATCGCTTGTGAGATCAGACAGCTTTTTTTCTCTTTCGTCTTCTGAGTTTTCAAAAACTGTATTTTTTGAATACAGATCCTCCAGCTTATAACCGCCGTATGCTATGGCAAACAGAACTGAGAAATTGATCCTTGTCTTTGTATTTGAAAGATCTGCAACAAACTTATTTCTGTTTGCATACATAACAGCGTTTATTTCTTCAACTTCAGCAGGTCTGCTGTTAAGTCTGAGATTCGTACTGAAACGGCGGTAATTATATTTATCAATAAGTTCTTTATACTGGATCGAATTCTGCATTCCGAACTTTACCGCAGCGAGTCTGACGGATTCGATGACAGTTTTTGCATATTTATTCAGCTCATAGCCTTTTTCTTCTTTTTTCTTTCTTTTTTCAATGAGCTTTTTCTTTGAAGAAGAATTTTCCGGCATATCATTAAGCAGCTCAAGGTATGTGTATTCCGGCTCTCCGACAAAAACGTGTTCTCCCCTGCACATCACTTTTGATATTCTTACAAATTCGCCTATATACAATTTTTTCAGAAGAAAAGCTGTTTTTATGATATCCTTGTCTTTATCCCTGACTTTTGTAAGATACATCTCACAGCATTCCGAAAAAGCTTTTTCATTTATAAAAACAAGATCGAATAAATCTATACCGAGTTTATCAGCCGCATATCTGCAATTGCTTTCAAAAATATATTCCTTTATTCTGATAAGATAACCGACCGTATTTTTTTCACTCAGGATAGTGCGGGGAGAAAAGGCGAAAGTCCTTATGCACTTAGGAACATCTGTCAGAGAGATCAGCATATAAGAACAATCACCTTCCTCTAAAATATTTTATCAAATACCAGACTATATGGAAATAAAATCAGTTCTTAGTGATAAGATTATATATCTCACTTTTTGAGAAACCATATCTTTTTGCAGCTTCTTTACAAGCTTCCGAAGCCTTCTTCCCTGCCCCGATCTCTGATTCTGCAAATTTCACCGCTTCTTCTATACTATATATAATAGTATCCGATTTTTCGGGAGCACCCTCAACAACAAGAACATATTCACCTTTCGGAGTCTTATCCGAATAATAGCTTATCATTTCGGAAACAGTTCCTCTCAGAACTTCTTCATGAATTTTTGTAAGCTCGCGGCAAAGTGATATTTTTCTGTCTCCAAGTGCTTCAAGAAGATCATCGAGTGTATTTTTCAGTTTATGAGGAGCTTCATAGAAAATAAGAGTTCGTTTATAATTTTTTATTTCATCGAGATGTTCTTTCCGTTGTTTTTTTGTAACACTCAGAAATCCCTCAAAAGAAAATCTCGATGTCGGAAGACCGGATATTGCAAGTGCAGACATAGCTGCCGTCGGTGAAGGGACCACATTTATTTCTATCCCACGTTCGGCGCAGATACGAACAAGATCTTCACCGGGATCTGATATACACGGCATACCGGCATCGGTCACAATAGCGCACGTCTCTCCTGCCGATATTCTGTCCGCAATATACTCTCCCTTTTCACGGAGATTATGTTCATAGTAGCTGACAAGAGATTTTTTTATACCGAAATGAGTCAGTAATTTCAAAGTGACTCTGGTATCTTCAGCTGCAATAAAATCCACAGAACTGAGAACTTCAAGAGCTCTCGGTGACATATCCGAAAGGTTTCCTATAGGAGTTCCTACCACATAAAGCTTTGACATTTTGTTTCACCATACTAATATCATAAATTGTTCATAACAGGTTCATATACATTACTTTTACCCGGATATACCCTCTTTAAAACACGATAAAAAAGCCATTTTTTAACTTATTCAACCGAGTTTTCAACTGTTCATAGCTTCAAAACGGTTTAAAACCAAATACTTTTCAACAGTTTCAACTGTTTTTCAGGGGAAAAAAATCTTTTTACAAAAAGTTTATTTGCAAAAAAATCCGGCTTTTACAAAAAGTTTATAATGTTTATAAATTAAATTTTAAAAAAATCTGCAAACCCTATTGTTTATCAACTTTTTGAATATTCTAAATAATTCACAAAAAAACGGTTATAAATTATGCATAATTAACAATAAAAATGATAATGTTTACATCATTTTCGGGTTGAAAAAAAGAATTCGACATAATATTCACAAAATACGACAGTTATCGCATTTCTAACATTTTCAACCAACTTTTCAACAGAAATATCTGTTGAAAACTATTTTTCAACAGATTTTAACATCTTTCTGAAAATCGGGTACAAATTCAGATTTTGGTTACAGTTCAGTGACAATAATACAAAAAGTAGAAATATTGTCCTTGACAATTTCTAAAAATCTGTTCAATGCATGGAGGATAGTAATGAAAGGTGTAAACAAACTTGTGGTAGAGATCAGACCTGAAGGAGACTATTTTGAAAAAGCTCTTCTGTTCATAAAAGCAGATAAGCAGGAATTACCTCAGAAAGATATATCCGAACAAGCTGATAAATTACTATCTGATATATCTGTTACAAAAAATAACAAAAAGTCAAATAAATTTGATTCCCTGCTTCTTATTTCTGCCGGAATATTAACTGGTTCGGCTGTTACAGCTGCCGTTTTGTTCATATCAGGTCTTCTGTGATATTCTTAAAACGCTTCCGGAGAGTCATGCAGCTGACATTACTGATATATACAACATCAGAACATACTATAATACTCTTAGGCATATCAAGCGACACATAGTATATTTTACCATTTTTTTGACAATATGATAAATATTCGTTCATATATTTATCTACGGTAACTTTTTCTATATCAAAAATTCCTATTATTTCGCTTGTCTGAACCGAGATATCACTTCCAAGATGCAAATACATTTAACTTTCCCTTATCTCAAATCTGCCGTTTTCAACGTTCCAGATCTTCCCATGTCCGAATTTATCTGTATCTGAAAAATTACAAGAAGTAATAAATATCTGAAAATTATCAATATGATTAATAATAAAGCTTCTTCTGAACTCATCAAGCTCGCTCAGAACATCATCAAGAATTATTATAGGAACATCGTTGCTCTTATCGAGTATCATCTTTGCTTCCGCAAGTTTCAGAGCTACGGCAATGCTGCGTATCTGTCCCTGTGAAGCAAAATCCTTTGCCGGCATATTATTTATCCTGAATGAAACATCGTCTCTGTGCGCTCCGACAACAGTATATTTCATTCTTAGCTCACGATCCGCGGTTTCTCTGAGCCTGCGAAGATATGTTTCATACATGATCTCAAAATCATCAGCAGTGAATCCCTTGTCTCCCATAACAGTGCTGTCGTAATTCATAGATAATATTTCATTGCTGCGGTTTATCATTCCGTAATATTCATTTGCAAATGAAGCGAGCATATCAAAGTATTTGATACGTCCGCACATAACATTTACACCAAGACGAGCTATAGTATCATTCCAGCTTTCAAGCATCATCTTATTGGTGCTGTTATATTCGTTCATATTCATCAGGATATTGTTCTTCTGACGCAGGGCTTTATTATATTCATAAAGCTTAGAATTATGAACACGATTTATCATATTTGACACAAAATCAATATAATTGCGTCTTTTTTCGGGATCTCCCTTAACAATATATAGATCTTCAGGTATAAAAATTACATATCTTAACGCACCGTATAATTTTTCTGCCTCTTTAAATTCTATCCCATTGAATTTCAGACGGAAGCTGTTCTTTTTCTGTACATAAGAAATTGTGTTATCTTTATCCGGAAATTCATCAAATGTAAAACAGATCTCTATATATGTCTCATCATTTTCATTCCCGAAAGGAAGAAGTTCACTTATCTTCGGATTCCTGAAACTTTTTCCGAGACATACTGAAATAGCCTCACACAGATTAGTTTTGCCCTGGGCATTGTTACCGGTGAATATGTTCACCTTCGGGTCAAAAATAAAATCAGCAGAGGCTATATTTCTGAAATTTCTGACAGTTAAAGATCTGATTATCATTACTGAAATTTCGCTTTCGCTCGGGATTTGATTGCTTCGCATGAGACTGGGGAAAACCTTTTGTGAACAAAAGGTTCTTCCCCAGACCCCTTTCCAAAAAACTTTACATAATCAATAATAAAGATACTTTTATACTAATTGTAAAATACAAGACCATATTTTTCAGATGTTTTCTATTATACACCTGTATTCTTCTGTTCCTTCTTCAAAGTTCAAAGATACAATATCGTTGTTGTAGATCTTTTTACCGCGCATTGTGCATACTTCACCGTTTACTTCAACTATACCGTCCTGTATCATGAGTTTTGCCATTCCACCTGTCTCAGCTATATTCCCGAATTTGAGAAATTGCTCCAGCTTTATGAACGGAGGATCTACTTTTATTTCTGTCATATAATTACCTTATGTATAATTTTATTTATTTCTTACAGGAAGTACAATTCCAACAAAACTGTCATCGTTCATAGGTCTGATCCTTATCGGGAATAAAGCTCCTGTAAAATCTATGCGAACTTCGTCACATTCACTGTTCTTCAGCGCGTCTATCATGTACTTTGCGTTGAAAGCTATCTCCAGCTTCTCACCGCTGTACTTTATCGGAATAACATCGCTCATCTTTCCGACAGATGTTTTTATGTCGATATGAAGCTCGTCATTTTCAAATACACAGATGACCGGGCATTTATATTTGTCTGTATTCAGAAGCAGCGTTCTGTCAAGAGATGTAGAAAAATCAACAGCATTAACGATCGCCGTCATTTTTTCCTCAAAATTCATTATCTTGTCATAATCAATGAAGTTTCCTTCCAGAAGACGAGAGATAATGATATAGTCTTCTTTTGAAAAACATATCTGATTTCTGTCGATGCATACCGATATCTTCTTCTCGTTCGGCTCGTCAGAAAGCATTTTCATAAATTCATCAAGTGTTTTCTTCGGAACAACAAAATCTATGTCATTATATTCCACAGGCTCGACACGTTTTGCCATTCTTACACCGTCAACCGAAACAACACTGAGAATATTGTTCTCAATGTGAAATTTGCTTCCCATGTGAACAGGCTTTATATCCGTAAGAGCAACCGCATGTATAGTCTGACGTATCATGCTCTTCATAACGGATTCATCAACATAGAATGTAATATCCTTTTTAAGTTCAGGTATATTAGGATAATTGTCACCCGATACTCCAACTACGTTATATACTACAGAACCTGATTTTATAGTGACATTATCCCCTTCAGAAGATATCTCAACTTCTCCTGAAGGCATTTTTCTTATCATTTCACCGAAAATTTTTGCATTTACTACTATTTCTCCGTCCTCTATCGCTTCAGTCGGAGAAACTATGCACTTGATACCAAGCTCAAGATCATATCCCGTAATAGTGATGACATTATCTTTCAGATTAATAAGTACACCTTCAAGAGCAGGAATGGTAGAACGTACCGCACTTGCTTTTGAAGCATTTACAAGTGCATCGGATAAAACACTTCTGTCGATAGAAAATTTCATTTTCGTTTTCCTTTCGTATTTGTAAATGATAAGAAAAATCAGATCAGAACAAAAATAAATATATTATTTTATAGTATTTGTTATAGGGGCGGGAAAAGTGTGGAAAACCATATTTTTCCTTTTTATTATCCTTAATTTCGCAGTTGATTATATGGTTGATTATTTGTTGGAAATGTTGAATCGGTTTTCAACATTTTCACATTTGAACTTTTACCTTTTAACGGGCAGAGGAAAGTTGAATAAATGTTTAAAATTAATTAATATAACTAATATTATATGATATTAAAATATATGTCATTGAATACATTATTCAACTGCGTGTAACGCTGTTACATAGTAAATATCACATATTTCCTATGTTTTTGATAAGGTCTTCAACAGTAGCACGGTATGCGGGATCTGTCTGCATAACTTTTTTAACCTTATTTGTTGCATATACTACGGTCGAATGATCTCTTCCTCCGAATTCTTTACCTATAGATGTATATGAAAGATCTGTTACCTTGCTTATTACGTACATAGCGACCTGACGTGCGGTAGAGACCTGAGAATTGCGGTTCTTGGACTTCATTTCGTCCGGAGAAACATTGAATATGTGTGAAACATCGGTTATTACGTGTTCTACAGTTACCGGAACAGGCTGCTGTTCAGTCATGACATCTTTTATGATATTCTGTGCCATTATAATAGTAGGGGTCGTACCTGTAAGGAACACAATATGGTACATCTTTACTATAGCGCCTTCGATCTGACGGATATTGTTCTTTAGTTTATCCGCCATATATTCCATAACATTATTTGGTATCTTGATATTCATGAGTTCTGCCTTGCGCTTTATTATTGCAAGACGAGTCTCAAACTCAGGAGCTGCTATATCGGTGAGAAGTCCCCATTCAAATCGGGTAATAAGTCTTGTTTCGATATCGTTTATCTCTTTCGGAGGACGATCTGAGGTGAGAATGATTTTCTTATTTCTTCTGTGAAGCTCTTCAAATGTATGGAAAAGTTCATTCTGTGATTCTTTTTTTCCTGAGAAGAACTGAACATCATCGACAAGCAGCATTTCTGCGCTTCTGTATTTTTTCTTGAATTCTTCGGTAGTATTTGTTTTTACGCTGTTTACAAATTCGCTTACAAAAGTTTCGGCAGAAACATATACTATATTATAATCGGGGTGATGAGATTCGACCTCATTTTTTATTGCATAAAGAAGGTGAGTTTTTCCGAGTCCCGGCTCACTGTAAATATAAAGCGGATTGAAATCAGCTTTATCCTGAGCTATAGACCGGCATGCAGAACAAGCGAGCTTGTTGCTCTCGCCTACTATAAAAGTATCGAATGTATATTTATAATTGCTGTTTTCTTCAGTCTCATGCATTCTTGATTTTGCATAAGGATCGTCGTCGAGCTCAGGGATAGGATCTGAAAGGCGCACGATCTCCTCCGGAGAAACGGACTTATCTTCATTTGTAACATATTCTATATCAACTTCAAAACCGAGGATCTCTTTGAGCTGTTTTTTGAAGATCTCGTCATAATTTTCTTTAATAACTTTTTTGATCCAGTCGTTGGTAATATAAAGAACAGCGGTCTTGTTGTTCAGTTTAAGAGGCTTTATAGGATCTATGAAAAGCTTTTTTGCAGTCTCGGTGATATTAAGACTTTCTTTCATAAGCTCGAAAATATCACTGAAAGAATTCATTTCTTTCTTTTTAGATTCAGCGGAAAATTCCATTTAAATTTCCTTTCCTTTACACACAATGATAAGTATATCTATTTTATCACAAATTCTGTAATTTTTCAATAGCAAAACCTATAAATTTGTTTGTGCAGATTTAATAGTTTAATTGTGTTTATAGGCTATACCGCACAAAGAGCGTGCAGTGATTGCGAAGTCAGATTTTTCGTCAGATTGTACAGAAATGACGCATGGCTTTTGAAGGTTTCTCTTTTGCGCGCATCGTGCGCGCCTTTGGAAACCTTCTGAACG
>ODAI013424182.1_pt1 | contig 36522 bp, 22 predicted proteins | sample 1539321 | NCBI WGS metagenome assembly ODAI01 (sample SAMN02144231, study PRJEB22623) | gut metagenome | biome: sheep rumen | host: Ovis aries | place: New Zealand
GCACCATGAGCACAGAGACGGGTCGCCGGGCGTACTCTTCCCGGATTGCTTTCGGCTCAATCTATAGAAGCTGACTGACGAGAGCTGCGTGACGGCAATCCAGGAGAACCCCTATATGCAGTACTTTCTCGGTCTGCATGCATTTACCAGGAGCCGCTGTTTGATGCTTCCATGATGGTGCATTTCCGCAAGCGTTTCCCCGTGGAGGACGTTGCTCGGATCAATGAATATGTCTGCACCGGCAAGTGGCCGGAGGACAGCAGGAACGTAGACCGCAACGACAGCGTACCGGAAGAGATTGAGACCCCCGAGCCGGAGGAGGAAGAAGATGATCGCGACGATTCCGACAAGCCCTCCGGCGGAAAGAAGTCCCTGAAAGGGCGGAAAACCCCAACACCTCCAAGAAGAAGGAGAAACGCAGGAAGAAGAGCCACGGGAAGTTGATTATGGACGCAACTGTGGCTCCTGCGGACGTCAAGTTTTCCCACAGACATTGATCTTTTGAACCAGTGCCGGGAGCATCTGGAAACCGCAATCAATCTGCACTGGCCTGAGGTTCCCCATACGGGACACAAGCTGCCGTATTCAGCAAAGAAAGCTCGCAAAGCTTATTTGAAGATAGCAAAATCCAAGCGCTGGACAAAGAAACTGCTGCAAAAGGGCATCCGGGAGCAGTTGGAATACGTTGAACTGGCCCGGACCCGGCTGTCACAGATGATGGAGCTTGCTCCCAAAGTAAAGCTGCCTTCTTGGCTGGCGCAGCGATTGTCGGTGATTCCCCTTGTCTATGCTCATCAGAAGCAGATGCTGGAAACCAATACCCACGCCTGTCCGGACAGAATCGTCAGTTTAGCGCAGCCCCATGTGCGTCCGATTCAGCGGGGAAAGCGGACGAATCCCACGGAGTTTGGTCAGAAGCTGCACCTGTCCCGGGCTGACGGTTACACCTATCTGGAGCAGACCAGCTGGTCGAATTACAACGAGAGCTGCGACCTGAAAGCAACGGTGGAAGATTACCGCAGAAAGTTCGGTTTTTACCCGGAGGCGGTGCTGGTGGATAAGATCTACCAGACCAGAGAGAACCGCCGCTACTGCAAGGCGCTGGGCATTCGCCTGTCCGGACCGCCGCTGGGCAGAAAGCGGGCGGGAGAAGCCGGCGCGAAGGAGTCCTGCCAAATGCGGAACGACGCCTGCGAACGCAACGGTATTGAAAGCAGCAACGGCGTCGCCAAACGCAAATACGGTCTGGACCTGATCATGTCGAAGCTCGATGAAACCGCCAAGACCGAAGCCGCCCTCGTCATATTAGCCATGAGCGCAGCCCACTGGCTGCGGCGATGGCTTTGCGCTTTTTCACCTTTTGGGGGCTGGATGTTGTTTTTCAGTAAGCCCTAATTATACTTTTTTGTTGATATGTGTCAACTGCTTCTCAAATATATGGTTTACAGCGGCGCATGGATAGATGCAGTAATTATTCTTGAAATAAAAATAATAACAGAAGGCGCAATATTCCAAAGCGTAAATTGTATGCTCCGTACATGAGCGCAACATACATTACGAATCGAATTCCAGACAGATGCTGGAAAACAACTGGTATTCACTATTGCTTTCTGAAATGTATAATGATAAACTAAAAATATACCGGAAAAGTATGGAACGCACTACAGATGCAATTAGCTATTCAGTCGTATAAGGAGACCAAAAATGATTGTACCTAGACGTGGATATTCTAGATTGATTTCTTCTGATGCGGAGAACGCCCTTAAACAGCTTGTAGCGGAAGAAGGGCTAAAGTGGCTATGCCAAATTACTTCCGATCAAGGTTATGTCACTATAGTTGATATAGGATATGAAAACGGAAGGCCATTTCCTTTTGATGAGGGACTAAAAGAGTTAAGCGATCATCTGTCAAAGCCTATCACGGAGTATGGACTAAGCGATTCAGAAATCCATGATTATGAGGAACTACTTCTTAACTGTGGCCTAAAAGAAGGTGAATATTATAGGAATAATAGCAACGATGTACTTCAACTCTTACAGAGAATTGACAAAGGATATCATTTGACGGAGGAAGAAACCAACAGACTATTATCTGTTACAGTATTAGACCTATGGGATCATCGAATAAGCAGGCTTCCAAAATCTATTGGCTTCCTTTCAAATTTGAAGGCACTTGGGATTGGAAAAAACAATATTCGGTCACTGCCTAAGACTGTTTGGAGACTGCAAAAGCTCCAAAAATTGGATCTCAGCTGGACAAATGTTAAATCAATCTCGGAAGATATTGTACTACTTCAAGAATTAAGAGGAATTTATCTGAACGGAACACATGTTAAGTCTCTTCCAGATGAATTGGGAAAGATTCAAAACCTATTATATATAGAGATAAATGATACTAAGATAACTAAATTGCCGGATTCAATTACTACAAACATTCACCTTCCGATTATTCATGAATGGCAAGGAAATCAGCCTGGCGTTTATGCAAGAGACGCAAATGTCATCACAAGAACAGATGACACGTTTTACATTAAGAATGAAACGCTCCTCCAGCTATTACAAAAAATCGATGCAGGGTATCAACCGACAGCAGAAGAGCTCAGTAGGATAAATAATAAAGAATCACTTCAACTTAGCGGTGCCGAGATTGGTGATTTGCCAAGATCTATTGGCCTTTTAAAATCACTAAAAGCACTTGACTTACAGAGATCATCCCTCAGGACGTTGCCTGAATCGGTAGGGGAACTGAAACTACTCGAACGGTTGGATCTCTGGGATAGTAATATTACCGAGCTTCCGGATTCGATAGGGAACCTTTCCTCTTTACAGATGCTCGGATTAAGCGGAACACAAATCAAGGAAGTACCCGAATTCATTAGGAAGCTAAAAAATCTTAAAGAGTTGTATCTTAGAGGCACACAGATTACTTTTCTGCCAAATTGGATATGCGAACTTTCTGAATTGCAGAGAATCGATCTTGACGGTTCAAGAATTGCAGCTTTACCGAACAGCGTTGGATTGTTAGCTTCATTGCAACGATTAAGTTTATCTGGGACGAAAATTGCTGAACTTCCCGAATCAATTGGTCGACTTTCGAACCTCCAAACTCTCAACCTTTACAACACTTCTATTTCATCTTTTCCAGAATGCATTTTGCAGCTGGGTAGCCTTCGTGCGCTTGATTTAAGGAAAACAAAAATCGCCGAACTACCTGATTCTATTGAATGTTTAGTCAATCTGCAAACTCTGTCCCTTGGCGCATCAAGTATTACCTCTTTGCCAGAATCTCTCAGGAAGCTTTCTAATTTGCAGTCACTTGGAATAAGTAATACTCGAATTACTGACCTTCCTGAATGGATCGGGGAATTGCCCAATTTGCGACATTTGAATTTAATGGGGCTGTCGCTGCCTATTATTCCCAAATCGCTCGCACTTCGGGGTATCCCGTTTGTTCAAGAGCAGAACCATCGAGTTGCAGACAATGGGATTAATCTTTATAATGTTACTCTCACAGAACAAGAAATCGATGTCTTCCTGAACCATCCAGAATTGATTCCAAATCTTTACATCAAAACGGTTACCGTAAATGAATGCCGCATCATCTTCCTTGGAACCAGCGGCTCAGGAAAGAGCTATACTATCAATCGTATTATGTCTGAAGGCCGAATGGAAGGCGAGGCAACGCCTAATGCTCCTTATACGACAAATGATATCAAAATCTATGACTATCATTTGGGTAGCGGAACTGATGGTATTACCCTTCATTTCTGGGATTTCGGAGGGCAGCAATTATATCACGCTATGCACCAGTGCTTCTTAACTGACGGAGCATGCTATGTGGTCACGATAAGTACTCGAGATTCCAATGTAACGGAGCAAGCAAGGTATTGGCTGCGTGAAATAAGTGCCTTCGCTCCGAATTCCCCTGTTCTACTTTTCGTCAATTGCTGGGAATATAGCAACGATAGGAGTTCCATTGATGAAAACGGTTTGAGAAATGAGTTTCCGAATATCAAAACGGTGGTCTACTGCTCAGCTGCGAATGCGAATGAAACGGACTTTCGCGAAAAAATCACAGAGCCCATAATTCAAATGGCCAAATCCTCCGAGGGCAGTTCAACGCAGATACCGGGGAGGTGGTTTAGCCTCCGAAAGGCAGTCGTGGATGCACTTCAAAAACGTTACTATCTTTCAAAGGAGCAATATTATAGCCTTTGTGCAGTACATGGGATTAGAGACGAACAGGCACCTGAGCTGCTAAGAAGATTTAATAACCTCGGCATCTGTTTCAGCTGCCACTTGGACAAGAGTGGCAAAGAGCTGATGGATTACAATTTGTTGAACCCTCGCTGGCTAATCAATGCCTTTAGTATAATTATCAATGAAGGCCAAATTGTTGCGGTTAATGGCCAGATAATGAAAGGTGATGTTCTTCGGCTTCTATGCGTTCAAAGCCCATGGGGAGGTAGATCTTATTACTTCCCGCGCACCATGCCTGAGTTGGTCTATACGGAGGCAGAATGTTCATATATACTTGGTATCGCAGAAGCATATGATCTTTGCTGCTGGATTGACGATAAGACGTTGTTCTTTCCATCGTTAAGTAACGCAAGTGCTCCATCTGATACGTTAGCAGATCCAGAAGGTTTCGAACAACATAATAGCTATTATCTTAGGTACTCTTATCTTCCAGACAGTACATTCCAAAAGCTCATTATTCGCTGCATGCACAGTAACTTCCCAGTGTCTTCGTATTGGCTGCATGGGATAGTTTTTGAAATAACAGCCATTCACAAAATTATTGTCCGAAAAACAAACGATGAATCGCTTTCTATTGATATCTTTTCGGTCGATGGGGGTCGACCGTACGAGTTCTTTTGGATGCTTCGAAAAAGAATAGAGGAAATCAATAGGGAATCAAATTTGAAAGCTACAGATTATATTCTAAACAAAGGTGTTTATTTTCCGCTATCAGTGGTTGTTGCTGCCGGAAGGGATAATAGGCCTTTATCAGGAACTGACGGACTACAATATGACGCAAGAGCAATTTTGCGGAGTTTTTACGTGGATTCCATTATCCATATTTTTGAGAAAAATGATGGAAAATATGTGTTTCCTGTTATTTCAAAGGAATACCATTATTACGATAGTACAAGCCCGGATCTTCGAAAAGCTTTATATAAGGCCTATAATCGAACTTGTCCATATTGCGGAACGCCAATACAAAGTGTTCGCCAAATGCAGGTTGAGCACGTCCTCCCCAGTCATTATGAGGCTGATGATAACCTTAAAGAATATATTGACGAGCTATCCACCAAGGGATTTAAGCCAGAAAAACCGGATTATATCGAGAACTACATCCCCACAGACCCTTATTGTAGCCACAGAAAGGATGAGCGAACAAACAGTTATTATATTCCCTATTTGCATGACATTGCTGCGCTTTACGCACCAACCGTGCTGCAGTTGTTGGAGGAACGACGATCGGGTATAGGTGAATCGCCAGAAGATGAGTACATAGCAATCGTTAATGATACAGTTAACAACGCTGTTGGAAATGATAACGCACAGTTGCCGGATTATTATCAATTCTATGACCATGTGAGGCAGTCAATCCCTGCTGATGCGATTCCTTGTTTGATAAAACGATATGGCTTCCTGTTTTCTTTAGATGAAAACGCTTCGGAAATAAAACCAGCGCATGACGCAGAGCTGCAGGAATTAATTTACCAGATATATTTAGTTGACAACGACAGAATTAGCTTTTCAGAATTCACTGATTCTGCTATCAACGACAGAGACAATATTATAGTTGAGTGCCCCAAAGATGGCCGAACACCCCCTCCTGAAGACAATCCGGTAGATGTTGAGCAAAAAGGAACTGCGAAACGAGGTGGAAGTGCTGTCCCTTCATATACGGATCTTGAAACAGCAACGAAGTATGTACTTGAATCATTTGAGCAGTGGCTAAAAGAAAAGAGCTTGAATGAAGGAATCAGTCTTTTTATTCCTAAGCATGCGCGTCAACAACCAGCGGGACTTCAATACGGTTATGATGTTGGAATTAACGCAGATGCCGGAGATGTTCGGTTTAGGTTGTGCTTTGAATGCAAATGCTATAAAGAGTTAATGCGAGAGTCGGAGGAAGAAAAAGTCAAGACACTCTCAATTGATTCTTACTCATATAATCTAATACAATACTATATGCACTGCACACCGGATAGAAATAATCGGTGGATTTTGGTATGTCCATTTGGCGATCTTCAGGCAGACTTTCAGGAGTTGCTTTTTGATTATTGGAATAGAACGCATGATCATGTGCAGATATTTGCCATCACGGAAAAGCAGTCATGGATTACCTGCGAGGAATTCCTTTCGGTTGACGAAAAAGCCTATCGCTTAATCTATCCGAACAAATCTGAGACAACACGCATCCAAAAGAGCAAAGAAGAAATCTTTCAGTCGCTTTACGATAGAATCATATATGATAGTATGGAAGATGCTATCGCAGAGAAACTATCAAGTTACTCCATAGATGAAAACGGATTCTTGGATTGCCAAACTATCCTTGACGTGCATACAAGCGATGGTCACAGCGCACTCAAAAGGATACTGCAACTACTTTGCGATATTGGGCTAAAGAGCGATAAATCTTCTCCCAATATGTATGGCGTTTACCTTATTGGAGAATATGGTACGGGAAAAACGTGGCTAATGCTTCAAGTTATCCGGGAGATTATTAGACATTCTGGAACATATCCATTTGATCCAGTCCTTATAAGGATGAAAGAAGTGCTTTCCACTTCGGAGCGGCGCACATTGGCATCAGCAAACAATATTGCACTTGAAGCAAAACGAATTGTCAAGAAATATGTCCAAGCGTATGTAAATATTCACAATTTATCAAGTCGTTATCGTCGGTGTAAAGGATTCCTGTTCCTTTTAGATGGATTAGATGAGGTTCTTTCTGGCTTCTCATACACAAATGGTAAGATAGAGATACTTTCTGAAGTCATCTCTGAGCTTCGCTCTAGGTATCCATCATCGCTATTTGCTGTCACTTCTAGGGAATCGGATTATAATGCATGTAAGAAACACACATTTTTTAAATCTATCCTCGCCCTTTTCCATCTGGTTGAATTGTCGGAATTCGACGTCAAGGATGTGCAAAAATGTATTGACGCGCAAGCTGAAAAGAGTGAAAATGATACAGATCATTTGAGGCAACTGGCAGCAAATGAGAAGTTCTTGCGCATTATGCAGACACCTGTTTTCTTTACATTTTTGCTCGACCTCGTTGAACGCCCAAAACTGCAGCAAATAAAAAACTACAATGAAGGGATCGACAAATATACCATTCTTAATGAAATCGTTTTATCGGCATTTGAAAAACTGTATCAAGATCAAAGCATTCGTCAACGGATTTTTGATTATGCATGGCAATGTACAAGGGATAATCTGCAAGAAGTATCGTTCATTCTTCCTAGTGGAACTACGGATGAAGGAAAAGATCCAACGATTAGTAGATTCATTCCAACTGACATCATGCGTGTCCGAAGAATAAATGAAAATGAGTGTGCTCTGAGTTTCAAGCATAATATCATACGCGAGTTTATTGCAACCCAGCAGCTTTATCGGTTCCTTCTTAAGTGTTGCAACAGTGATAATTATAGAAGCGCTTGTGGGCAGTTTTGCCAGAAGCTTAGAGAATTACCTATGACCGCTGAAATGCAGCAGCTGTTCATAAACTGTATTGAAAGAAGTGGGAAAGTTACGGAGTGCTTTATTGTGCTCGAAAACATGGTTTGCGACCCCAGCAACAAATCCGATGCACTTCTTGAAACGAAGCTTTTAGAATTGCTTCTTCAACCAGGACATGGCATTCCAATTTCACGCGACAAGACGTGTGATTTATCTGAAATACATGTACATGGGTTATATATTTGGAGAAGTTATCTGAGGCATATTAATTTGCGTGGAGCCGAAATGAGAGAACTCCAATTGATTGACGCAGAGTTATCTAATGTAGACCTTCGCGGTGCAAACTTGTCAGGACTGCAAATATGTTCAGATCTGGTTGTTAATGGAGCGACATTTTCGAGAGCTAATAAATCATGCGCCATTGCAGTCATATATAGTAATGGCCTCATTCTGCAATACTATTTACAATCTGTTTTTGAGCCAGAGCAATATATAGTAAAGGTTCTCGGCAATATAGAGGCAAAAGGCCGAATAGGGATATTTGCTATGGGAAAGAAGCTGGTTGCTTTCAATGATTGTAAGGCTTTTGAAATAAGTGACGGTCAGGTCCAGTGTATTTATGAAATGCATTCTGGAAAACATCTGTCCTGTGTACTTCCTTCTGAAAAAGGGCAATTACTACTCATTGAAGACAGTGGTGCACTTAGATCATATAAGTGGAGAGCTAATAGTATCCATGCCCAGAGTATTCGTATAAGCGATCCTGAATTGTTTTGTCACATTGCAGAAGCCCAATACATAATAGTCCGTGACGATCAGTTGCTCTTTGTTCACGAGGGTATCGAAAATGTTGTTTCTAGCTGGGAGGCACAGAACACATGCTTTACTGCATTTAGAAAGCCTACCGGCGAGATATGTCTGTATGTTTTTAGGATCGGCTCAATAAAAATATTATGCTTTTCGAGTTTGGCGCCGTTTTCTGGTGAAATCAAAGAGTTTGATATTATAACAAATGATTATAATACGTATAGAAGCGCTCAATGTATCGATGAAGGGATCCTTCTGGCATCAAGCGAAACGGCAGCATTTGTTGTATCGGTTGATAATGAGCGATGTGCTTTCACAGAGTTAAAAACTGGCGTAAAGTGCTCTGAGCTTAAGCTTGGCGATAATCCAGGTGAGCAAAGAGTAGAAGACGACAACGCATATAATATGTTAAAGGCGTTGTCATCAAAACAACAGTAACGACTGACGCAAAATCCAATATTTACGTACACTCCAAAAGAGCGTGAAAGACTCTCTACAAATCTCTGGTTGCAATCTGCGGTGGCTGGCAGCAGCTGATGCGGTTAACAACGGCAACTCGGCGGCGCCAGCGGCAGGATGCAAAACATTATTCCACGGTGCTCTTGAAATGAGCCTCCATCGCGCATGATTCCTATGGCAAACGCGGCAGAACAGCGCCTTTCGGCTTGTTTGCTATGGCGAATAGCCTATCATGCGCTACTCATGTAAAGAGCCTTTCGCGGCATAAGGTTTTGCAAATGAGGATTGCCGCTGACGCCGCATCGCTGCCGTTCAGCGCCGCATTAGCTGCCGCTGATGACCGCAATATGCATCTGGTGTGGCGTTTATCTATATTGCTAAGAATGTACAGTGTTTACACCGTTTAGAAATGGAACATAGACCGCCAGTCATGGGGGAACTGGACCGCCGGAGGCGGGAATGTCAACCGCCTGCCATGGGAAAATGGTTTGCGCCGACAGGCGGTTGACAAAGTTCAATGATTGCGAGTGTACTTGGACTCAGGACTTATCCGGGTTGTAAGTGCGGAGATCCGGGCCTTTGAGTTCCAGCCGGTAGGCGTGTTCCAGCAACCTACCGCGGATTGACTGAGCAAAGCTCTTCACTTCGAAGAGAGAATCCCAGCTTTCCGGGCTGCACTGTCCGCAAACAATCGTTGAATGCCCGGCAATCTTCGTCTGGTTAAAGAATTCCTGCATCAGGACCTTGTCTTCAATGTCGTAGTTCGGGAATTCGTCAATGCAGAGAAGATCATAGCCGCTGTAATACTTTATCCGGACCTCCAGCTTGTGGGAGTCTTCCGCCTTCAGTCGCAGCAGCTCGCGGCAGAGGAACGGATATGTAACCCATCTCGTACGAATTCCTTTCTGACAGGCCTTTGTCGCCATTGCTTTCGCCATCCAGGTTTTCCCAGTGCCCGGAGCACCCCAGATGATGAGATTCTTCCTGTCCCGTACAAAATTCAGTTCGCCCAGATGGTGGATATACTCCAAATCAAGCTGCCGTACTTTGTAGGGAAGCAGATCATGTAAAAAGGCAGGAGTTTTGAGCTTGGATTTGTCGAAACAATTCTTGTATATCGCATTCTGCTCTGCGGTGACGGCGTCCTTGAGCGCAAGGCGAATCACAGCAAGGGGATCATCCAGGCTGTGTGCAAGCGCATCCTGGATTTTGCTACTGACAGCGCCGTAGCCGAGAGCCCGGAGAGATTCACAGATAGACAGCACATTCTCAGAGGTTCCCATTCTCAGAACCCTCCTCGTCGTGTGCGCAGAAGATGTCGTTTAAATCGACGCGCGTTTCCTTTGCCGGGTGGAGCCTGGCCTGTGCGCCGAGGATGCTCTTGAATCCTTTCACAGTAAACATGGAAGACGCGAGCGCCGCCTCAGACGGCAACTCCGCCGCTTCCGGGCTGTACCTGTTCAGCACCCGGAGAACTGACGTAATCGGTCTGTAGGACTGCACCTCAAACTCAAACCTGCCCAGCTCAGCCTTTACCCACCGTACTGTAAACGGTCCGAACTTTTCCGCCCAGCGAAGCAGCTCCTCAGCAGAGTAAGCGCCATGCAAATTCGTGCCCTGTCCGGGAACATGCTCCTGCTGCGTGGAACGCTGCCACTTTCTTACCGCGCGCTTGTGCTCGGCAATGAGCCTGTCTCCACTGTAGATCCGAACGGTATCAGTGGTAGCCTTTACCGTGACCTTCTGGCCGACATACGCGACCGGTACGCTGTAAAAGGCGAAGTCATACTGGATGTGGAAGTCTCGCCAGACGGTTGCTTCCTTTTCCTCGTAGGACTGGTACCGCAGGACAGGGAGGGACAGCAGCGTCGGCTGCTCTTCCGCTTCAAAAATCGATGTACGCGAACCCAGCTTTTTGGAGTACTCCTTCGCGTTCCTGGCAATCAGCTTACGCCGCATGATGTCGTTGAATTCCTGCAGAGAATAGATGTCCAGGCGCTCCATAGAACGAAGGATGTCATCCTCAACGATACGAACGTGGCGTTCTACATGACCCTTGTCCCTCGGCTTTTTGATCCGAGTCGGCTTGGGAATAGCACCGTAGTGATTGAGAAACTCCACGTACCGGGTATTCAGGATGCCCTTTTCGTCAAAATGCTGCCGGTCCACCGCCGTGGCACAGTTGTCCGGGATCACGAAAGCCGGCACGCCGCCGAAGAAGGAAAACGCGTTCACGTGACCGGCAAGCCAGGAGGGCATCTTTTCATCCAGAAAGCCTTCGCAGTAGAAGTAGCCGCTGTACGGCAGCGTCATGACAAACACATGAACTTCTACCAGCTCTCCGGTGTCGCAGTCTACGAAATGCCCGTGGTCGCCCGCCCAGTCAGCCTGAGCTTCCAGGCCGGGGACGTGACCCATGGTGAAGCTGATATCGTGCTTGCTGCGGTACTCTGAGACGATTTCATTAAATCGGCTCAGCTTGTACGCCTTTTTGCCAAGTGCAGCAGCTTCCGCGCAATACTCAGCCCAGAGCTCGTTCCGCTGGTATCCCTGCCGCTGCTTCTCCAGAATCTTCTCACTGTCGGGCTGCAGATAGTCCAGATCTACACTCTTCCTGGAGCTGAAAAGGATATCCGCAATCGCCTCGTTGCTGAGGTTCTCCGGCACTCCGTCCACGCTGCCCCAGACGCTTTCACACAGGGCAACGATTCTTTGAACGGAGTCCCATTTGCAATGAACATTGCTTGCGATTGCTGAGTTGTTCAGGCCCAGTCTTTTGAGCCTGACGATGGATTTGTAGTCTAGCATGACGACCTCCAATATGTTGTAATTGCCTTGCGGCACAACCATTGTAAGTCGTTTCCCAGACTGCTTGAAACACTTTTTGACAAAATACGTTGCCGCCGGTCTGGTTTCCCTTTTTCAGCGGTCTACTTTCCCCTGAATAGCGGTCCACCTTCTCTTTTCAGGCGGTGGCGACAGTTTGGTCGTTATCTCCCGACATTTTGGGGTTAGTTACTCCCGACCCGAACACTTCTCTGCGGGGGTCGGCTGCGCTTCGTCGGCTGGCGGCGGGAGCTCCGCAAATCTGGGCACTGTATCTGACAGCTCCGACTGTTGCTGCGCGAGCATAGCGGCGAATACTTTCTTCTGCCAGTTGTAATAGGTCTTTGGCTTGATGCTGTGTTCCGCGCGCCAGCGCGTCACCGACAGCCCGCTGCTGCGGCAGTCTGATACCCGCTGACTCCACTCCATGAGATTCCGCCGCGCCCTCGTCCCGCGGATCGTGATCTCTTCCATGATGCCCCCTACATATCTATGAGACTTCCTGGCAGTCGATGGCACTGCCAGGCACATATGCAGAGACTCCCATAGACTCGCACCGACTCGATGGAAGTCTATGGAAGCCTCGCTCTATTCTCTCATATCCGGAGGGTCACTTCAACCCGCCCTCAGATTTGACGCTTACGGCCGGTGGATGTTTAATACGTTCATTTGACGCTTACGATTGACCTTCCGACAACCATGATGGATTTGCCGGAAGGTCAATCTTGGGTTTTCGAGATCGTGAATAATATCCTGATTGAGGTGATGGGGACCATCGCAGAGCAGGAGCGGATGACCATCAAGCAGCGCCAGGCATAGGGTATTGCTGCCGCCAAAGCCAAAGGGAAGAAATACGGCAGGCCGGCAATGAAAAAACCTGAAAACTTTGATGCGGTCTACGCCTCCTGGAAAAACGGCGAGATAACCGCCAGGAAAGCAATCGAAATGCTGGGCATGAAAACTTCATCCTTCTACAAGCTTGTACGTGTCGTGGAACACAGATAAGTAATGGCATCTTTCCATATAAGCCGCAGAGATTGTAGCAATTGGGATAAATCCACGGATGGAGATTTGTAGCAACAAAAGACGGGGCTTTCCAGACTGTGCATAAAGGTACGTTTTTCTGCTTATTCCCAGTGTTTTCAAGGAGTTTCGCGATTTTCCTTGCCACGCCTAGGTTTTTCGGGCAAAAGTGTGCATAAAGGTATAACAACGCAGACATATTCCTCTGCATGGCAGGCAACGAAAGCTGTCGCTTCGCTGCCTGTCATGCTTCTAAGGGAAAAGCGCATCAGAAACGCTGAACAGCAGTTCTATCCGTACCTTTGGAAAACTGAAAAATGAAATTTTTATGCATCACTTTGCCAATTTAACTCCACTAACGTTATTTGCCTTTTTTACTCCTTTGTTTTTCCTTTTTCGCAACTGACGTATTGCCAGAACTGCAGCCACGGAAATTAGGAGCAGACCGGCACAAGCATAGAGTACGTAATTCCCAACCACAAGATACTTGACTCGGTCGATATTGAATTCATTGCCAGCTTCATCCACCAAAACGATATCAATATGATGAATTCCCTTGCTGAGTGTGAAGGAAAGCGTATTATCCTGCGCATTGTAGATGTGCGGGATTTCTATACGCTCACCATTTCGCGGGCACTCATAAACAATTGTTTTGCTTTCATATCGGTCATCGTCGGCCAAAATCTCGCTGATGTCTGTCAGGACGATGGTATGCTCCTTTTCAAAGAAAAAGATCTTTCCGCTTCTGAAATCATCAGGGATCGTTGCAGAAGGCATTTCGTTATCAATATGGATTGAGGCAAGCCAGACGGGGTTTCCTTTCTGTGTCGTAACCATAAGATCCATTCTGGTATTCAACCCGTCATCCTTGAAGGTTTCCGAATAATACTCCTTTGGAATATGCATCTTTACCATCGTTGCAGTTTCAGAAATGCGCTCAGTCTGTGTTGTAAAGCCGGAATACTCAGACAAGAAATAGGAAACTGACTCGTCCTTCTGATAATACAACGTACCGATTTCCTCATTGCTTGTCGGTCGGATGACATAAACGTCTATATCATCAAAGCCGGTTGCTTTTTTGCTGATTGGTCGGTAGTTGATCTGCCCATTAGACCCCTCCGATTCATACATAAGAGAGTAGAATCCTGTGCCATTTTGGAAGCCATCCGGCTTTTTACTGCCCGGCATGTAAGCGAGAACGTCATGGAACACCATTCTGAAATAAGTGTTGCTGATGACAGGGCTTCTGTTTCCAGCTTTATCTACCGCAACAAAGGTCATTGCATATACGCCGTCTTCCTTAAAATCCGTCAGCGTAAAAACGTTGTCCCGGACGGGAACGGACAGCTTTTCTGATAATTGACTAGGTTTTATCTTACCAAGTTCCATGCCGTTTTCGTATGATGGCGTATAGATGAGGGCGGTAACTTCTATTCTGTCAAAATTTGTGTCTCTAAACTCGACAGAAGGAGCTTTTTCGTCTTTCCTACGTTCATCATATACGTCATAGAATGGCGATGCAACAAAACCGTTGTCGGAGGCAAATTCATCTGTCCTTGCATAATAAACTGGCGGGGTTTTATCGACCTCAAATACTGCCGTGTGATCGAGCGAATGATTATCGAAGTAAGCGGTATTCGTTGCACGGTCAATGGGAGACATATTGATTTTGTAGACTCCGTCCTCTGCAAATGCAATTTGTAGGGTGTGGGTGTCGCCATCATGCTGCCATGTTGCGTAATACCCAATCTCATCGGCAACTGTCCATGCTGTAGTATGCTCCGTACCGGGCGCTTTCGCCAGAACGCTGATATGCATATCTTCCATATCAAAATTGTGCTCTGTTACCGTGATGATTGCATACAGCAGGGGAGTTGCCTTGCCATTCTCGATCTTTTCAACCTGGCTCTGATTAAAAAAGATGTTGGGATCGCCATCTGTGCCGAAGTGATCAAAATTTGTAACAATCACTGGCGCTGTTGCATCAACATTGAAAGATGTCACATAGAAATCATTGGGTTCACCTCCGTTGACGCGAATTACCGCTCTGTGGCCGCCAAGATCAGACCCAGATAATGAGAACTCATAGTCTCCTTCAGGGAAGGTAACCGTCGCAATATGGACAGTTGAATCGTTTGGATCTGTGCGGAATACAATAGCAGGAGAAGCGCTTGTGAAGGAATTGACAATCCTGCCGTTGATAAGTTCTGAAGAGAAGTTGCGTTCAACAATGCGAATCGTAATCTGCGTCTCATCTTGATAAAAACTGTCGTTCAATGGGGCGGCACTGGTGATAGCAATTTGAGGCGCAATTAAATCTATTGTAAACGCTTCGCTACTTTCCGGCTGACTGGCATTTCCAGATCTGTCCATTGCACTAAAAGTCAAGCGGATATCGTTGTCGTCCTTATCAAATGTAAAGACCTGACTGACGCTTGTAACCAGATTCTCATCAGTTTTGGTGACTCTCCAACCATTTGCCAGCTGGCTCTCACCATTATAACCCTGCGTATTGTCTATAGCGGTAAGCACCTCGCCAAAGCTGTCGTTTTCAGACGATTTGGAGAAGCCAACAGATCGAAGGCCGGACTGCGTATCCGTAATCGTAACTCTGAACTGCACAGACTCGGTATACAGCTTATTATGGTTGTTATCCAAGCCAGAATACTGGTTCGGCAGAGGCTCAATCGAAATAGTCGGAGCAGTGTCATCAATTACAAATCCCTGAGGTGTGCGTTCTTCGGATACGTTATTGACCTTATCGTTTACCCTGCCGAAAATCTGTCCCTTAAAGCCTGCATTCACTGTAAACGCGGCTTTTCCATCTTTGATAGCAACTTCATAGATTTCAGGCGCTTGTGCCACGCCGTCTTTATACGATACCAACCGGAATGTTGCAACATTCAGCTGGGAAGAGGGCAGAGGATCTTGCGCTGTAAGGGTTACGTTGAATGTGCGTTTATAGTAGTACCCGTATTCGAGCTTCTCAATAAACTGGTCCGCGTCCGTGATGCCGTCATAGGATGCAGGGTCAAAGCTGAACTTGACCAGCGACGGGGCAAGATTGTCCCTGTAATACACAACCTTACCGCCAGAATATGGAGTTCCCGAATCACTCACGGGGACTGTTGTAACATTGCCAGCATTATCAACAACGTACAGCTCGAGGATATAACTGCCATCCTCATTCGCAGAGATTCTTTCAGCAACACTTTCGGTAGAATAATGGAACGAAAAAACATTGCACAGACTGCGTCGGTCCTTGGCGCCCATCTGAAGGGTAGTATCCGCTGTCGGAAGCGCCTGACCATTTTCTTCAATCTCTGTGCTAAAGGGAAGAATGCTTTGCCCATTGATGCGCAGATCAATGCTTCTAATGCCAGAGTCTATATCCTGAACCGTAACGCGAATCATCTTTTCTGGATCAGATTCTGCGCCGGAATGCTCTCTGTACCAGATTTGGCCGTCATCTCGCGTTGTGCTGTCCGTGGGGGGGAGTATCACAGAGAGCTGTGGCGGAACAGTTTCAAGCATTACGAAACAACTATCGGACACTCCTTGCTCCCGATCCGTGTTCTCAATGTTGGGGCAGGTTAGGTTATACTTTCCGATCTTGTCATAAACTGTTACCGCAATATCGCTTTGAAAGACCTTTGTGCTGATGTCCAAGTCATAGAAATAAATCCCGTCTTCCTGTTTCGTCATAGAAACCGGTACGTCAAGCCCCGCATATTTGATGGTAACATCCTGAACGCCACAATCGTGCTCACCGTCCCGGACATTAACGGACAGCCTGATGGAATCATTGGAGAATACGCCAAAGGACAGGACATTAAGAACAGTCTCTGCGGCGGAGTTTTTCTTTTCAACAGTGAAACGATCAACGACAGGGTTCTCGGTATCAACATGGAGCGTCAGTTCCGTGCTTCTTGTGTTGTGAGATTCAGCAGTAATCAGAGCGGATACCTCGTAGATGTTCTCTTCGTTGAAAGGAAGTTCATCGGACATGATGGTGACATCAAAAAAGGTCCGGCCGTTCTCGTTGCTGAAGCCCTCCGCTTCCGCATCATATTTCTCGCCGTTAATCTCCATTTGGAGTTTCAGCAGGTCTGCACCTTTTGCATCAGCATACAGTCTGAACGTGATGGGAAGAAGCTCGCCGTTTTCATCCTTCTCCGGCACCCAAATCTCCTCATCGACTTTAGTCGTGCTTGGAGACACAACAGCAATCTCTCCCTCCGGACTCGCATGGTCTACAAAGACCAATGTTGCGGCACTGGACGTTGGATTTCCAGCCAGATCATTTGCCTCGATCACAAAGTAGTACCATCCGGTATCCAAAGATGACGTATCGATTTCGTAATGATATTCATTATGAATCGAATCGGTGGATGCATAGCTAACAGCATCCAGCTGAATCATTTCTGTGTAATCTGTGTCAACCGTCTGCCTGTATTTCTGACTGACTGTCACAGATTCAAGGCCGCCCTCATCTGAGGCTTTAAAAATCAGTTTACCACCGTCGAAATTGAAGTAGTGGGTACCTTTTTCAAAGATTTCTCCTTCATATTCAAACTGGTTTGTATTTGGAGCAGTGGAATCAAAAATCCATTTGTCAGAATCGATAAAGTCCCACTCGAAGGTAGACGGCGTTTCAGGAGGGACCTCTTCATCTCCGCTCGGTTCCGGTTCGGGAGATGGATCGACTGCAATGTCACTCTTAAGGAGTGAAGAAACAGCCATTGTTTTTGCGTGACCATTCACGTCTGAAACACGAATACACCAATTATCAATAATAATATCAGGGGAAATTGTGAAAGAATAAACATAATCCGAATTGGCACTACCAACCAGTTGATTCAGTACGGTTGCTCCATCGCCATCTCCGTCAAGCAATTCCACAGAGGCAACGCCGCTGATGTTGCCGCTCTGAGATCGGTCTACAACTTTAAGACTTAATACCAAATCTTTCTTACTGATATTTCCAAAGGGGAAAAAACGGAGGGCAGTATCTACACTGGTTTCGTCAGTGGTTTCTAAGTTGATATAGGTGACATCCGGAGGATAAGTATCAGGTCCATAGTTGGTAAGACAATATAATCCGTTTTCGGTGTGTACAGCGCCTGCGTTGTCAACTATTTCCAGATAAAGCCTATGAAGGCCCAAAGGCACATACTGAGCGTCACTATAATTCACGCTGTTTTCAAACTGGATGACTGCGCTTGGCCGATTGGAGGATACTTTATATTGTTGCCACGGCTGATTATCCCATTTAAATCGAATCGACCGAATGCCAGATTCGTAGTCTGTAAAGCTGCCTGTTGCGGTAAACTTCTGCTGTCGATTATTGTACGTTACCGTGACGTTTGCGGTAGCAGGTTCCTTTTTGTCAAGAATCAAATGCGAAGTTGAAGCTGTGTGGTTTTCAATCCGCATGGCAAGCGGTATCACGTCAGAAACGGTTCCGTTGTCAACTGTGCAGGAAATATCCTGTACCCTTGCTGTTTCATTTGTAGAGATTGCTTCTATGAATTCAGCAACAAACAAGTATTTTGTCACGAGGGAGTTGCCTACTTCTTCTGAAATCTCTTCAGAATCTGTAACAATAACAGTTTGCCCATCCGACAGCCTAAATTCAACAGGGAAAGAATATGCCGACTCTGCGGTAATTGTCAGCTTAACACTGCTGTTTGCCACAATACCAAAGTCAAATTGATTTAATTCCGTAGCCTGATCTTTGCTTACAATTGCGCTTGTGATGGATGGCGCAGGCGGCAGCTCAACATCAGGGGTCAAGCCATCAGGAATTCCAAGGACATAGTTTGGATTTCCGGTTGCGGTAGTATCATCAATCGTATAAATATATCCGTCATCCGTCTTATCAATGTACAGATGAGCAGTGACTTCAACCGCATCCATCGGCAGTACAGCGTTGCGGTCCCATTCATACGCTATCTCTTTTGGGAGCGATTCGCCCTGAACAAGTGTGCCGTCTGGAGTCAGATACAGTACAATTGGGGCAATATCAGCAAACAATGTAATCATTTGTTGCTCTTCCGTGAGTGAGAGTTCATAGAGGGCGGCGTCTGGCCCCTCCAGCCTTAGGTTCGAGACAAGAACAGCAACATTCTGACCAGCGTTAGGTGCTTCAAACACAGCATCTCCGGTCAGGACAACATTGCTGTCACCCTCCATGCCAATCAGTTGAACGGCAGAATAATCTACTGCTGCGTTTGTCGTTCCGTCATAAACTTTATCGTTGACAGTCAGCGATGTAGCGAATTCTTCCGGCAACGTAATTATAATTTTATCCGGTTCCGCATGAACTGATAGCCGATTCACCGGAAATATCTGCAAAAGCAGAAGAATGCTGCACATCAGTGCAATTGTCCTTTTGATCTTCATTTCAAACACCTCTCTCTGTGAACTATTACAGCGCTCTGCAACGATACAATGGCGCCGAAAATACAGCCAGTCACTGCGATAATACTCTTGCTCCGAAAAAGGATCAGGAGTAGCAGCGAAATGATAAACAGGCAAGATAATATCAGCAAGATAACCATAGTCTTAGTTTTGGCGTGCAGCTGATTATTTTTGCATTGTCTTGACAAAACAAGCTGCAAAACAATACCTCCTGCCAATCCAGCCCAGAATACGGCTGCTACGATATATACAGATACCGGGAGACCTGCATCCAGGGGGAGCAGTGGAATGGTCAGAATGCTCAATGAGGATATTATGAACAGGACTGCAGACCAATGGTTCATTCGGTGCATTCGATTCAGCTGTTGTTTTTTCTCCACGATTGCTTATGCCCCTTTATTCCTTATATTTCGTATTTCTTTTGTGTTTCGTATTATACAGTATAAATGCGCCAAGCCAGCATAAAACCAAAATAATTAACAGGAAGGCGACTACCTTAAAGCAGAGCGAAGGATAATTTACATCCGTTTCATAAAACAGATCCCATTGGAGAAGGTACTTAGCAATAAAATACGCGACAATAGCAGCCAAAAACATGATGCCCCCGAACTTAATCCCTATGAGAAACGAGCTTGCCATATATTGCACGGTCTTTTCCAAGGCTTGCCTTCGCTCTTCTTTGATTTCCCGTCTTTTCTTCTCCTCAGCGCTGGACAGAACCGACATATCAATCACCTCCGTTTCCCGTCAGGGGAGTAAGCACGTCTTGTATAGACGCTCTTTCTACCCCACGAGCTTTTGCTAGAGTATCAATTTTTCGCCCGGACATCAGCTTTATTGCAATCTTCGACAAAATTTTCTGATATTCATTGTTTTCTGCGTGCTGCAGAAGAACGTCGTATATGCTCATTAGTGTATCACTGTCTGTATCGTCCGTATCATTCAGTTGTGACAATGCTCTGGCTAAAATATAACCATCGCTTTGCTGGTCGTCATTCAAATTCATCCTGTATACAGTTTTCGCGATTTCATCCATATTGTCACTTTTTCCATTCTGAATGATGGTATCTATGCTCATACCCCAATTTGTCTGAGAAGGAAAGTGTTTTTTTAGCAAGGAAGTCAGAATGTCTGTTTCCTCACTGTCAATAACTGTATCATTTGGCTTGCCTGCGTAGGTGAAGTGAAGAATGTCCGCAAAGTTTTCCAGCTTTGTCTGGGTTCCGGGAACATCCAGCATAGCTTCGGCCACAGTTACGAAGGTAGTGCGCTTTTGATTATCGGTATAATTTGCTTTGAGCGTATTCCATCGGTCGCGTGCTAACGGATTTGCAAATATGGTAAGAACCAACCCAAGAACAAGTAAAATGGAAGTAAACGCTGTAACAAAACCCGAAATTCCCAATACTTGTCTTACAAGAGGATCAGATTTTCGGTCAAGAGACGGTATCGTGTCGCGGGCGCGTTCAATGTCACTCTGCAACTCATAGAAATTGTGGTAGTAGTCGGAACTGTTTGTAGTCTGGAAGCCGCTGCGCCTCGTTCTGGTGCATTTCCGAACGATATTCTCAAGCGCCTCATGGAAAGCGGAATCTATCCCCCGAAAATCTCTGTCACAATAGTATTTTGTGGCTCCGTTGCGCACATCCTCTTCTGCTTGGCGCTCAATCTCGTTATTGAAATATCGAGGATCTTCAGAGTTTGGATTTCTGCTGAACGCCTCTTCACATATTTCATAGATTCTGAGGCATTCGGAAAACGTAGCGCCGAAACCAAAAATGTCGCTCTCTGCAGAAACGAGGCCATTCACGATTGCCGCACTCTGGGAGGGAAATGGAAAGGCTCCTTTCTCCGGTGCGGCGTAACACTCCGGCGCCGCATAACCCACCGTTCCGTATGAGTAAAGATTGTCTTTTCCTTCGTCTCGCCATTGCTTTTTGCTGTAGTCCGCGGTAAATGTCCGATCCGCGTGGTTTTTATAATACTGGTAAGCACTGCCGGCTTGGACGCGCTGCGACCTGCCAAAATCGATCAAGACAAGCTCTTTGCCATGCTTTGTCACCATGATATTCTCGGGCTTGATATCGCAGTGTAAAATGGAAGGGGAATTTTCATTGATTTTTCCGTTGTTAGCGGTTAAGTTAGAGACAAACTTCATAATCTCACAGAGATTAATCATGAACTGGATGACTTGATTCTGAAATTTTACGACTTCTCTGTATGAGTGTTCTGTCGCATTGCGTTCCCATCTTCCGGTGGATACATTAAATGTATACCACTGCTTGATACAGTAATCCTGAAGAGAATCGCCGTCAATATACTCTTCAACAACGCAAAAAAAGTCCTTATCTGTTATAACGCCTCCTTTATACGGAAGCGAAAAATCACTTAAGTCAGTGATTACATCAAGGACACGGACTATGGACCGGCAGGTCTGAAGAGATTCAAGGATCTTATACTCCCGGCCCATAAAGTCGTCCAAACGTTTCTTCGGCTTAAACTTTAGCGCGCAAGAATAACGAAGGTCGTTGCCAAACTTAATACCTTTAAAAACAATGCTTTCTGTGCCTTCTGCAATCCATCCGTCATGTTTGATACCATACTCGGTGTCAATCTTGTAGCTGAATTCCGTTCCTCTAATGACATTGCTCATTGCTTTTTCTCCTCAATATAGTCACGAAACAGGATATTAAAAATGGTCTTCGAGTCCTTCTCATCAAGCACTTCCAAAGTACTTTCAACCGCACGAGCATCAGCGGTATCAGGTGTTTTAGGTATAGATTCGAAAATTCCTATTCCTTGTTCAGTCATCAGCCTGCACCTTCTTCCGGCTCGCCGGCCTTTCGGTTTTGCTCGGCTAAATCTTTATCGATTGCATTATACTGGCTGATTAGGTCCTTAACAATCGTGTCGTTGATCGTATTCAATACATCCTGAATCCCGCCAACCTTTTCCAAAATGTGGTCAGATACAGACTTATATGAGGAACGGCCAACACCATCCCAGTTATCGAGGAGTGTTTTGTTAATATCTTCAAATGTCGTTCGGATATCCCCAAACTCCTTAATTGCCGCTTCACTGTCGGAAACAAAGCTTTCCAGCTTTCCGATATCGGCTCTGACAAACTCAGCCATTACGCCTCCTCCTTTTCTGGCTCTTTGATAAACTTCAGCTTTTTCAGATCATCCTTTTCAATCGAATAGAAATATCCGTCGCCTTTTTCACAAGGAGCGTATTCTTCCCGAAGAGTCTTGACATCCATTGCGCCAAAGACTGTTTTCGCACCTCGTTCGCTGACAAATTCGGCTATACTGTCAAGGAGAAACGCCGTTCCGATAGTTGCGTGGAAATAGTCTCTTGTTTCACCGTCGCTTATGGGTTTCACGTCAGCAAAAATGAATATCCAGCCCATTTCGTCGGCTCGAGCCACCAGCAAAGGAAGGATTACTTCCATGAATATTTTCTGAGCCGGTGACGCAACATAAAGGAATTTGCTCTGTAAAACGAAGACCGTGTTGTGCCTTTCTCTGCTATTCGCCTCAGTGGGAAGCACTATGCCGCTCCCAAAAACATCTTTCAGAACAAGATTATCCAGTCGTCTTGTCTGGGAGAGATCCAGGTAATACTCATGGATGTGTTTTATCAGCAGCTGCATAGGAGAGAGCTTGACATCAACCTCTTTTTCTGGGCCCGTAGTTTTCTCTTTGTATGTGAGTTTCCTTTCTTCATATCCGCAAAAATAGACTTTTCGGCTTTCGCCCACCTGGTTAGAGAACCATTTCAACTGTTCGCGCCCGTCGTCAAAGAACACAAAGTCATGTTCCGTTTTCTGAAGAAATCCCTTCAGCAAGAGTTTTAGGAGATTTGTTTTGCCGAAATCCTTTTTGCCGTAAATTGCAACACACTTTGCAGCATCAAAATCTGCCATTATGGGCCTGCTCTCGGTATAATCCAGGCCTATGTCTGCATAATGCGTATTTGCGCAGGGCAGCGCTCCAGAAAACTTGGAATAGAACTCGGCAGTCAGCACTTCGGGAAACCTGCTATATTTGGTAACAGTCCCATCGAAATGCTTCTTTAATCCGTCCTGGAATAATAATGAGTGAATATCGTCAGCTACATTGAGCTGAAGCTCATACGCCATTTGTGTGGGATAAGTTGCGGCATGGTCCGCTGTATTGACAGTAACATTTGCGAATCCATGTCCCGGATTGCTGCCAGCGGGAGTAAGCTTCTGGTTAAAAATGTCCGGATATGAATCTTCGGGAAGATCCAGCGCAATTTTTTGCTTAAAACTGCTCAACAAGGAGCTTGTTCCTTTCGTTGAACTCGCTGTCACAACAACTGTAATGCCTTTGGATAAACCATCGCGGCACAGCTTGGCCAGTTTTTCCTGATAGGAGGAATATCGCGGCTCATCGAGAAACGCATTTACATTATCAATAACAAGCGTGGTATGGATCGGCTGATCCTCGGACACATCACGGTAGTTCTTTCCCTTCAGTTTGCTTACGTTGTGTTTTAGCTGATCCTCCAAGAGCTTAAATACCCGTTTCACGTATTCCTCGTTTGCATTATCAAAATAGGCTGCTACCAGTGGAAGCGACTCAAATTCCGCCAAGGCACCACCAAAATCAAGGATGAAAATTTGTTCAGTGTCCTGCCGGTATAGCTTGTGAAGGACTGTTACCAGCAGTTTGAGAAAATTGGTTTTCCCACTCATTGAAGAGCCGTAAAGAATGATGTTGGATTTCAACAAATCTACAACGAATTTGGGCTGATCCTGAATAACCGGGATATCTTGCGTTCCCAGTAAACACTGCATTTGTTTGATGGCCATTCGGATCACCTCCATTCCGTCGGATCAGGCACATTGCTTCCCAGTGGCTGCTTGAATATCTCACGTGGAATTCTGAAATACTTTTGGGTTTCGTTTTCTGCCTTTATATTTTCAATCAACTGGACAATATACTTTAACTGCGTATCATGTTTATTGGCTTTCTTGGCTGCTCTGATTCTTGCGTTATCCTTTGTTGAACAGTAGAAACCTGTTTGGTATGTTCCACACGGCTCCACCCGAGTAACCTTGACAACAGGCTCGATATTTTCATCCTTGTTTGCGCCCGTGTATGCCGACTGGAAATATACGTATTTGCTGCCGGTTCCAACCAGAAGATACGCTCTTCCGTTGCCCGGCATCGTGGGAGAAGCTGCGTCTGTTCTGCCGTCCAGCATTTCCTTTGAAGCGGCTCGGGTAGCAACCTTGAGGCAGATCCTGGATTTCGAGTTGATGCGAATATCGTCCGTAATTGCGCCTTCGATATTCTGTGACACAAGAATAATGTGGAATCCAAGTGTTCGCCCGACGCGTGCAATTGTCGTGATTTCGGCAATAAAGTCGATATCGTCGCTCTCACTGCTGAAGCGCTTCAATTCCGTAAACTCGTCTACGACAAGAACCAGATGGGAAAGCGTTTGCGGAAGCTTATTCTCTTCTTTCAGTTTTTTTAGCTGCTCAAGTTCTTTTGGCGTCAACGCTTGTTCGTCATCAGGCGTTCCCTTGCCGGAGAGAATGCGGGAGATGATCCGTTCGCCCTTGATATAATCGTCAACGTTATCGACCCCAAATGATTTCAAGAGAATCTTGCGCCGCTTTATTTCTGCGTTCAGCACTTCCAGAAAACGCTTCAGCATGTACACTGCGGAAACCCCTTCGCTCTCTCCTGCGGTATCGTCCACCACGCCTACACAATGCGGGAGTGCATGCAGACGTTCGGAGAAACCGCCGCCCTTCATATCGACAAGCATAAGGTTGAGATAGGTGGGTGAGTATTTCATGCACAGGCCAATCAAATAAGTGATGATTGTCTCAGATTTACCGGATCCCGTCGTTCCCGCCACGAGCATATGCGGGCCATCTGCCTTTTCATACAGATCAAGATCGACAATTCCGTGTTCATTTTTACCAATATGGACCGAAAGATCATGGGTGACATCGCTTTCCTGCCACTTCTTTAAGATATCCTTCCGAATCTCACCTTTTTCGAGTTTCTCAGTCGTATAGTCGTACATCTCAAAGAGCGTAACCATGGAAGGAACGTTTCCGTTTTCCGCAATCCTTCGGTAATAGATTGCGCTTAACTGACGAAATGCCGTTTCATATGCACGCTTCTTCTCACGAACAGCAGGAGCATCCCCTGTGTAGAAGATATCACCGTTTTTAAACAACTTATAGTCAATCAAGTCTTCCAAGTCGTCAGTAGTGTTTGTCTTGATTTCTTTGCCATCCTTGCTCTTTCCCGATCCGCTGTCATTGCTTAAGCTGTTCAGTTTTTCTCGCGTGAGCACATTATATCTGCTGCTGACTTTTGCATCGGCGTCTGTGCTTCCTACAATCTCAATGATATTTCCACAGTATCGGGGCAACTGGGCAAGATGCGTCCTTGAAAAAATAAACGTTAATCCGTTTGTGTTAACATAGTCCTCTCCTTCTGCCGGAGGGGTCGGAAGATACTTGGAGAAACCTGTTTCCTTAATATTATAGTCGTCAAAAACAATGCATACGATTTGAGTGTACTGCTCTATCTCCCTCTCTTCTTCCTCCTTACTCGCCTGTATCGTCCGTTCGCCCATGATCGCCTGGAGTTTTCCGAAAACAATTGCGGCACTGCTTTCATCGAAAACAAACTGTGAAGCATCTTCGAACAGTTCGTTCGTATGCGGCAGGTTTTTATAATTTCGAATTATTTCTGCTTGTTTGCGTTTGTCAGGTTCCTTTTCGAAAAAGAAAACAAATTGCAAATCTTCGGGCGTATGATAATACGCCAATTCAAAAACGATATGTTCAACAAACTGTGCAGAATAATATGGCGCAGGTTTTGTTTGAGATGCAGATTCGTCCTTTTTTGTGGGTTCGATGATACCCAAAGCGCCACAGTTTTTCAAATCGATGACAAGCGGCGGCAAGCGATCCGTCTGCGACGCCTGCAAGTACTTGAATTGGGTGTTTGCAAGATAATCCGACAAATCTGAAAGTTGCCCTGTCGGAGTTATCCGCCCGGCAAGGTTCCTTCTTCTCTTGGGAAGGCGCTCACTTGGAATTACAACTTCAACATACTGCTTATAGCCATCCTCGCTACCGGTGCCTTGGCCATTGGAATATCCCTTTTTGCCTTGTTTTTTTTCTGTTGTGATAAACTCCGGATCTTTGTGAATAATGAATCCAATGTCCGAAATAATTTCATCCTTTTTTTCGTTTTTTATTTCAAACATCGGGGCAACATTCTCGGACGCGCCAAGGGATATCTTGAAAAAATCCAGGTCTTTTTGGGATCTTGCAAAGATGGCTCGATCAAGCTTTTGTGTACGTTTGAACAGCTCCGATACGCTGGGATAAGTTGTGCATAAGTAGTTAATGTCACTCTTCTGCCATTTCAGAATGCGCTCCCACACTCTGGACAAATACTTTTCGTAATTTGTTTTCCATTCGTCAACCGTTTTGACGTTGTCTTTTCCCTGCTTAAAATAATTATAACTCTGTGTCACCATGGTCGCAATTGAGGTCGTCATCATCATTGCAATCATTGAGAATCCAGTCGCATTATCGTTAAACAAGGCCATTAAGGCGCGGCTTCCTGCCAGAGCAGCCATAGATATGCCTGTCGGAATGATAACGTCAAAAAGATTCCTGGCCTGTCCGCCAGGCAATTCTCCGGCAGGGAGAATATCAATCACGGAAGGCTCCGCAACGGCAATCCTTCTGGTGCTGATATTATACTCCAATCTCCGCTGGTCACACAGCGCAGCCATGTTATACTCTGGGAAAAGGGCTTCCAGACGTATGCTTTCTTGCTTCGCATTCGGAATAACAAGGCAGGTCGTTGTCACGATCCCAAGCTCATGCATTTTTTTGCTGAGGTTTTCGCGAACATCGACCACGCTAAGTTCTTTTTTTGCTCTGTAAAAAAAGATGATTTCAGAATGAGTTCTCACATATTGGTCAAACAACCGGAAGAGAGGATTCACCGCGTTTTCAGTGTTGAGTTTTTTTAATCCGTAATAGATGGCTTCCAGAAGTGCCTTGAGGGGGAGATCCTTATCGATTAGGAGCGTTAGATCCTCGCTGTTCTCGTCTTCAAATTTTACAGACAGGAGCAATTCATTGTTCTTCATTGGGTTTCTCCTCCCCGGGTTCTGGATTTATCTAAAATAAGACATTCAAAAATGTCCTTGTTGTTGAAGTCAGGAAGTTGCGGTATCTGAATGGCCGGACGCTGAATCATTGCGGCGGGATTCAAGTTTATTTCCACTTTTCCAGGAACTTCAGCACCGGTTTTGATATCCTCAAATTTGTGTTTGATTGCCAAGGCTTCCGCCTCGCTCTGTTCGGGAACGGAAACCGCTTCCGGCAACCCAACGCCGATGGGGATGCCGCTGAAGCGCTGACGGAAGGCTTCCGCTTCCACCTCGCTCTGTTCGGGGACGGCTACCGCCTCCGGCAGCTCAACGACGGTGGGGATGCCGCTGAAGCGCTGACGGAAGGCTTCCGTTTCCGCCTCGCTCTGGTCGGGGACGGCTACCGCCTCCGGCAGCTCAACGCCGGTGGGGATGCCGCTGAAGCGCTGACGGAAGGCTTCCGTTTCCGCCTCGCTCTGGTCGGGGACGGCTACCGCCTCCGGCAGGTCTATGCCGGTGAGGATGCCGCTGAAGCGCTGACGGAAGGCTTCCGCTTCCGCCTCGCTCTGTTCGGGAACGGCAACCGCCTCCGGCAGATCGACGCCGGTGGGGATGCCGCTGAAGCGCTGACGGAAGGCTTCCGCTTCCGCCTCGCTCTGCTCAGGGATGGCAACCCCTTCCGGCAGATCGACGCCGGTGGGAATGCCGCTGAAGCGCTGACGGAAGGCTTCCGCTTCCGCCTCGCTCTGCTCGGGGATGGCAACCCCTTCCGGCAGATCGACGCCGGTGGGAATGCCGCTGAAGCGCCGACGGAAGGCTTCCGCTTCCGCCTCGCTCTGTTCGGGGACGGCTACCGCCTCCGGCAGCTCAACGCCGGTGGGGATGCCGCTGAAGCGCTGACGGAAGGCTTCCGTTTCCGCCTCGCTCTGGTCGGGGACGGCAACCGCTTCTGGCAGCTCTACGCCGGTGGGGATGCCGCTGAAGCGCTGACGGAAGGCTTCCGTTTCCGCCTCGCTCTGGTCGGGGACGGCAACCGCTTCTGGCAGCTCAACGCCGGTGGGGATGCCGCTGAAGCGCTGACGGAAGGCTTCCGCTTCCGCCTCGCTCTGTTCGGGAACGGCAACCGCCTCCGGCAGATCGACGCCGGTGGGAATCCCCGCAAACCTCTGTTTCATGGTCTGTCGCTCTTCCTCAGAAGGCTCAGTGACGATTGCTCTTTGGATTGATACCTTTGGCGCGATCACTTTAATCGGAGAGATCTTTACGCTATCCTTTACCGCCTGGATTTTTTCCGATTTTGCGGATTCCAGCCAGGAAATCAGAATATTCCGCTGATGTGTTTTCACATGTTCATCGTAATATATTTCAATCTGATCGTTCATAAAAATCCCTCCTGAAGAATAAACGCTGATTCATTCGGCGTATACAGATCAATCAGTTTTTCTCAACCAGAAACTGAAAATAAGTCCATTGATGATATGCGGGGAATGAATCAGCGCCTACTCAAGCAGAATGGCACATGCGTTGCACAATGGGTATTAACCATGGCAACGCAGCGCCATTCTGGCCGTTTTACAAAAAAATCAATGAAGCAGAGATGTGTTAGCCCTTGCCGGAAATCGCGTCCGCAAGCTTCTTGTCGGCGTCATCCACCGTGGATCTGTTGCCTTCCAGCAGCTTGGACAAGCCTTCAATCAATTCAGGCACTTGCTTCTCCAGGAAGCAGGCAAGCGTACCCTCTGTCTCAGAGCCGGAAGTGCCGATCTTGTGCTGCATCAGCGCGTCTTTCGTTGCGCCGCTGAAGGTGCTCAGTGTAGCAGTCAGCGTGCCAATAAACGACGTGCCCTTGGTTTTCAAACTCGTCGCGGTTTTGGCGATTTCATCTCTTGCCTTTTCAAGTGCCGCGTTGTCAACAAGCATTGCCATGATTGTTCTCTCCTTTCAATCTGTTACTGCGCCGCGGGCGTCTGGCCGAGGCTGCGGTTGTTTTCGCCCAGGGACGGATCCAGCGCGGAATCGCCGAGCATCAGAGTCTTTTCGATGGTATCGAAAAGGCCCTCTCCCTCCTTGTCGAACATTCCCATGTACTGGTCAAAGGTTCCATTCGGCGCGAAGAACGCGGCGACATTCTTGTCGTAGAACTCCTTGAATCCGTTTGCGGCTTCACCCTGGAACCCGGAGGCCAGAAGCGTGCTGATCGTTCCGTCAAGCTCCTGCATCAGGGAAGCAACCTCGCCACGGAACGTCTGGCAGTCCTGCTTTGCCTTCTGCATCTCGCCGTCGAGAACAACTTTGCTTTCCGAACCCATTGCCATCGTCATTTTCCTCCTTATTGTGTGGTTTTGTTTCTAAGAATCCGATCGAGTTCTTCGTACTCGTCGAACAACTTATCGTAGTATGTGCCCCGGGCCTCTCCGCCCTGCCCGATGAGAATATTCAGCGTGTCAGACATGTGCTTGATCACCTTTCCCATATCGCTAATGGGCTGAATCAGTACATCCTTTCCGGTCCACTGAACCGCATGACCTGCGGGGGTATCCAGGGCTTCTGTAAGGCTCTGAAACATCTGCTCAAGCTTTTCCTTTAGCTTCTCGTTTCTCTCCTTCAAGGCCAGCATGTCTTCGGCGGCTTTCTTCAGGGCAGCGTCGTCAATGTGTACCGCCATCTTCGCCACCTCCATGTGCTTTGGCCTTCTGAATCTCGTCCATCAGGGGTCCCTTGACGTCGGTCGGCAGGCAGGCGCAGAGCTGCTCCGCGTTCTCAAAGTCGCCGATGTCCATGTAGGAGCGGATACGGTAGCTGGCAGAAATAAAGTCGGTTGGATCCTCCAGCATCCGTTTAGTCCAGAAGTTGATGCGCTCTTTGTACTTCTTCTCCCAGTTTTCCTTGCCCAGGTACTTGCCGACCTTCAGCTCATAGTAGATGCCGCTGTGCCGGTTGGCCCCAATGGAGGAGGCCTGCAGCTCCCGGGCCTTCCGCAGCATACCGTCATAATCCTTCAGCATTTCATAGGCGGCAATGTACATAGAATTGCGCATATCGGCCTGGGCCTGCTCCATCTGGAAATCGCCCGTCAGGAGATACACTTCCGCTTCCTTCTCGACGGCGGGAATGGCGTCCTCGGGCGTCAGATAGGCATGGATCACGTCCGCCAGTTCTTCCGGGTCTTCGGAGACGCTGTCATAAAGCGCGTTCTGAATATCCTCCCGAATGTCATCCAGCTCGCCGTTGTCCCACTTTTCCTGCATAATGGCGTCTGCATCATCACTGGAAAGCTCTTCGAAAGCCTCCGCAGCCTCTTCGACCGGCGCCTCCTCCGGAAGGACAGAGAAGCCGCTGTTGAAGGAGCTCACGGGGTTCACCGCGGCGTCCAGAACCCTGATTGCCATTTCCGGGTTTTCCAGGGACAGATACAACTGTGCCGCACGGAGGTACAGTTCAAACGCCTCGTCGCTTGTCGGCTTCCCTTTTTTCAGAGCGTCGTCGATTGCATGGATCGTTGCCATCCATTTTCTCTTGATATTCTCCTGCGTGTCGTTTGCCGGATCATGCAGAAGGGTGTACGCAACCCGGTCATTGTAATATGCCATTGTGAGATCGGCATACTTTTCAGCCCGCTCCAATTCAGCCTTGGCTTCGTCGTAGATTCCAAGCTCCATAAAAATATTAAACGCAAGATTATAAGCTTTGTAGTAAGTAGGTTTTAATAACTTGATTTGATTTAGAACAAAGATGGTTTGATGATAATCCCTAAGAGAAGCATAGCATGCCGCTCGTTGCTCAAGTATTTCAAGATCAAGACCATCTATCGCTTCTGCCTGATCCAGGTTAATTAACGCGTCATGATAATCGCCATTTTCGGAATTTATCATTGATATTATTCGATATATTTGGCCTCTAAAGACCGACTGGCAGTTTAATTCGATCGCTCTTGTTAGGCTTCGCAGTGCATCTGATGTTTGCTCGTCCATTGCTTGAGCATAACCAAGCAGAAAATATCCATTTCCGTCTTTGTCGTTTATTTTTAGCGCTGCTTTATAAGATTCCACAGCTTCTGCTGGCTTTCCCATAGACATTAGTGCTTTGCCCGCACAATAATATCCTTCTGTGTTGTCTTTCTCTAATTCTACAGCCAGCTTGGCGTTTTTTAATGCAGCATCAAAGTCGCCTGCACTCAGTGCAAGATTCGAATCTGCAATACACTGTCTAAAATCCATTATTCTTCTCCTATTTTAGTTGTCAAACATATAACATTCTTGTTCGTTATATAGAATCCGTTCACTAGGGTATATTACAACTCCAAAAGAATCTGTAAAGTTTACACTTGGATCGATTGCTTTTAACTCCTCATCAGAGAATTCTGAGCTGAAAAATGCCCCAATCTCTCCATTGGCTGAAATCGAAATGTTTTCTAAGGACATTTTATTGTTATAAACACTATCATCATAAATCTTAAAAAATTGCCTCAATTGCTTCTCAATTCTATTATTGATTTGGCTTCTGTTTCTATCAAAGAAAGAGATTGCTTCCTCTTGTGCAGCGGAGAATTCATGTGTTTCAATAAATGTTGGAGAATTGATGTATAGAAAAACCGGATATTCCTTCCCAAATAAAAAAATTTCGTATGAGTTCGCAGTATGCAATTGGGGGTTCACAGTTATTTCCCCTAAAACACGATGCACAATCGGCTGAACCTCTTTTTTCTTTTTTCTTCCAAACATACTAATACTCCTTAACATTAGTAGAATGACGATTTATCAAATCAGGGAAATACAAAGGTAGGAATGCTAAATGTTTGTCTGAACACGGTCATTATTTCTTTTGTTGCATAATTGTTCGTTCTCAACGAGTTGATCAATTGAGCTGCATGGCTGACACCGCCATTATGGGCAAATACTTCTCGAGAATGAATTGCACTATCAACAGAGAAAATGGACACTTTTCCACCTTTTATTTCAAAGAGCTCGTGAGCGGTATTGCCGCCAGACAATCCGCTGCTTGGGATACCAGCTTCTTTCCAGAGTGCCTTGCGAAGCTTCGCGTTGTCTATGGACCCATCTGGCTTATAAGGAATCTTACCATCACTATACATTTTCATTACGTCAACCTCGCCAATCTTCTGCGCACCATAATCGGTCCAGTTGTAGTCAACGGTATTGTCGAACACAAACGAACTCTTCTTTGTAGAAACTGTGTCGCCGACATTCGTTCCCAGCGCTTGTGCGGCTGAATCGCTTTTTACAACCAAATTGCTATTGTCATCGAACCCAACATTGGTTACGGCTGTAATCACCTTTTCGCCATTCCGATAATCCAGAATGCTGTTCTTGAAACTAAAGTCTCCACTTTGATTGAGGACAACAATATTCCAAACCGCTTTCAATCTGTCGCCCATTTTAAGGCCCTTACCAAATACGGATTTAAAATCTGCCTTTATTCCACCAAAAAGAGTTTTAAGGTGATACTTCATGATGTTGGCAAAACCTTCTTGTCCCCCGGTTATGAAAGTCTTGAATCCGACTTTTGCAATTTGAGTTCCTAACTGGACAAGACTTAATGCTGCGGCAGCAATAGTTGAACCCCATTGCAAACCCGCAAACATTTCAGCGAGAATCGGGTGGCCGCTCTCTTTCAGCAGGGTATAGATGTCTTTTCCCGTTACCAGGGTCGCTATAAAATCTCCTGCGGTACAGAAAAAAGCGATTGCTGAACAAATTGCTATAATTGCCGCTGGGCCTAAGAAAACTGCAGCTACTACAGCAACGATAATTACAGCGAGTGCCGTAATTATTGCAACCATATGTTCTTTGCACCATTCCCAGGCTTTTTTTGCAAAGTTGGCGATTGCTTCACCAACGCCAGACAGGATATTTGTAAAATCATTCCACCGATCTGCCGCCCAATCGCGGATTTTCTCTCCTGTGCTCTTTTTGCATTCCGGCTTGAGATATGAATACTTCTTATAGAAATCGTCTTCGCGGCTGCTGATCTTGCCGGAAGCTCGCATATCCACCAAACCCGTGTCCCTGATTAAAGCGTCCAGCTTGTCATATGCGACCGTCAGGGCGCTTTTTTTCGTGGCTTCATTGGTTTGCGCCTTCTGCACCTGCTCTTGGGAGGTCCCAACGGAGACGGCCGCAGCGGCAACGCTGATCTTAGATTTTAACGTACCCAAGGCGTCGTGCAAGCTGGTAGTTGAGCGTTTCGAGTTTGCAAACGATGTGCTCACCCCACTGAACACGCCAATACCCATGGAATAGTTCAACATATTACCGCTTAATGTAATAACTGCCATTGGCTCACCCCATTCTCAGCACTGCTGTTGTGATCATATCGCACCAATTGTTACGCGAAACACACCTTCGAATCAAGCGCCAGGTTTTGAAAGCGTTATTTCTTCAGTAACAATTATTTCAGCAGATAAGTCCTCACGAATATACTTCGCCATCTGCTCATACCCCACCATTATGGGCTCAACAGAAACTCTGTGATGGTTTGCATGTATTTCAAACTTCTCATTTATTCCATTTTTGGTATGGGTTATCTTTCTGGTTACCTTTTGGATTTCCTTTGTTTCAAAATCGAAGCAAGTCCCATTTCCGCGTCGTACTGTGATCCGCTCTCCATCAACCTGTATTTGATAGTTTTTCGCCCATACGGAGCCGATGACGAACGGAATGACAAACAATAAAAAGCAGACAAACATGATTGTATTCCAGCTATGCTGAACAAGCATAACAATAAGCGGAATTGCCATTACGAAAACGCAGAAGAAAAACCCTATGCGGAAAATGATCCTCGGAATATATATCTTGAAGTGCTTGTATTTCATCTCTGATCACCTAATTATTTATACTCAATCCATCATTCCGCTTCTTACGCCATCAAAAATGTTTTCAAAAAAGCTTCCGGCCAATCCGCCAATTACTCCATTGCGAATGGTTTTTATCGAAACATTCTTAATTTGGCCGTTGGTCAGTTTGGTAAGCACCATCTTGAAAGAGGCGTCATAACTGCCCGCTCCCGCAAGGCGGCGGAAAAAGTTGAATTTCTGAGACAACTTTTTGGAGACTTTGGATGTGAGCTTATCGAAACCTTTGCTCAGCAAAGCTGCCAGAGACGCATCGACTCCTGTATTGAACATGATCTCAAGCGAGGTTCTTTGTTGGCCGCCAGTCAGGTTTTCGAGGTGCTGCCCCAAAAAAGTGCTTAGTCCGCTTTCAAACGCAGATGCCAACGCATAATTGCCAGATAGCGTTAAGATACCGCCGACCGCACCTCCAAAGAAAGCGCCAACGTAGGATTGCCACGTGCCGCTCCATTTGCCCGTGATTCCCCATGCGATTACATCGCTAACTAACTGGCTCATTCCCCCAACCATTGCGCCGACAATCGCGGCAACCAGTACTGCGCTAGCGCCGAAAGTGGCCACGCTCAAAGCAACAACCACCACAACAGCAACTATCGCAGCAATCGCCGACAGAACTCCAACAATAGCATCCCAATGTTCCTTGCACCACTCCCAGGCATTTTTTGCAAAGTTAGCGATTGCTTCACCAACTCCGGACAGGAAATTTGTGAAGTCATTCCATCGGTCTGCTGCCCAATCGCGGATTTTCTCTCCCGTACTCTTCTTGCATTCGGGCTTGAGGTATGAATACTTCTTATAGAAATCATCCTCGCGGCTGCTGATTTTGCCGGACGCCCGCAGGTCGACGGCTCCGACGTCTGCAATCAGGGCGTCTAGTTTGTCATAGGCCACCGCCAGAGCACTCTTTTTGGTGGATTCGTTGGTCTCCGCTTTCTGTACCTGCTCCTGGGCGGTGCCGATGGAGACGGCTGCGACAGCAACGCTGATTTTTGATTTTAACGTGCCCAAGGCGTCATGCAAGCTGGATGTGGACTTCTTTGCGTTGGCAAAGGCTGAGTTTAGTCCACCGAAAATCCCCAGGCCCAAAGAATAATTAAGTGTATTCCCGGTTAACGCGATAACTGCCATCTCGCGCCTCCTAATTAGTTACCGTTTAGCCATTTGTTCTTATATTCCATCATTTCAGTGTAATAATTGTTGATTTTTCTCTGCGCGGCGCTTTCGCTTCCGACGTTATTTAACTGTGACGTTACGGAATTCAGCTCATTGCTGCAGCTTGTAACCGCGTTTTGCGCCGCTGTTTCCTGCTCCTCCAGGCTCCGCAGAGCCTGTTCGTGATCGGAAATGATGGACTCCAGCTCGCTTTTTGTATTTGCCAGATCATCGGCATAAATCGTGGAAAGATCCGCAACGCCTTGATCCGACGTGATGATTTTCTTGTATTCCTCGCTTGTTAAAAGCAAATCGCTTTTCATCGTGGGAAACTCATGGTCCAATACATCCTTGCTTTTGTTCAAGGAATCCTGAACCAAGGTCTTCTTTTCCTGCACCTTAGTCAGCGCCTCCTGCTTTTCACCCAATTGGCGAGTCAGGGTGGCTTTCTTCGCCTGCAGCTCCGAAGTTCTCCTGCGAATGGAGTTACGCTCCTCAATCGCTTCGTAATAACGATTTCGCGCGATATAATACATCTCTTCGTAGTTCGGCATAAAAAACATCTCCTTACTGTATACGGAGTCTCATCAATTGAGTTGTTATACTCTGCACAATTTTAAAAAAATATAACTATCCCATTTATACTAATCATACTATACCAAAAGAGGCATTATTTGTCAATTCTTTTGTCTTGTCCTTGATTGCTTTTTTTCCGTACCGTCTGCCCAATTTCTTCATAGGTAACGTTGTAGAGCAAAATATCCTCTTACTGAACGGCATCTTTTTTGCACAACCCTTCCAGCGTCGGAGATCCCTCCGCACGGCTCACAAAAAGCAGTCGCTCAGAAAGCGGCTGCTTTTTGTGGCGTAAAAGGGGCTGTAAAAAAAGTCCCATAACGAAAAGTGAGAAGTCGCGAAAAACGACTTCTCATTTTCGTTATAAAAAGAGATGGCTGCCCCCTATCGGAAGCAGCCAAATGGTGGTATCATGTAACTGCTATGAAACTTCATATCACTGGTGTTCATTATACACCAATCCAGTTGAAAATGCCACTGGAAATTGAAAGAATAATTGAAGTAAATGA
>ODAI011845824.1_pt1 | contig 36516 bp, 56 predicted proteins | sample 1539321 | NCBI WGS metagenome assembly ODAI01 (sample SAMN02144231, study PRJEB22623) | gut metagenome | biome: sheep rumen | host: Ovis aries | place: New Zealand
AAAGCTTAGCTGGCACTCGGTGTATGGACAGGTGGGACGAAGGAAGTTGGGACACGATCCCCATAGACACGGAAGGTTCACCGCCATAGTTGATCGGAGGGAAATGGCCTTTATAGAGCAGAACCGACGGACGCTTTATTTGCCATACCCATCAACCAACTATTCAGTACCAGATACGATGATGTCCATACCCATCCAGCTCTGTTTCAAGAGGTATAGAAGTTCGTCAAACCCGCATAAAACTTTATTTTTTGGGCTTGACATGATAGGAAGGAGCTTGAAGAAATGAACAATGTTTTCTTGTCGGGAAGGCTGACGGCTGACCCGGAAGTGCGTTACACACAGAACCAGAAAGCAGTGGCAACCTACACACTGGCTGTCGATCGGAGAGCCGCCCGAAATGCGGACGGACACACGGAAGCTGATTTTATCCGCTGCATTGCATGGGAAAAGCGCGCAGAGTTTGCAGAGCGGTACATGCGGAAGGGCCGCAAATATGTTGTCACTGGACGCATTCAGACGGGCAGCTACAAAGACAAGGACGGCAAGACGGTTTACACAACGGACGTGATCGTGGAGTCGCAGGAATTTGCCGACAGCAAGCCGGACGGGGCAGCAGCAACAGCGGAAGATACAAACGGCTTTGTGGTTCCTGAGGGATTAGACGAGGAACTGCCGTTCAACTAAGGGGGCACGATGGGACAGAACAGCATGATCCTTGAGCATCTGCGCAAGCACAAAGGTATCACACAGCTGGAAGCAACAAAGCTGTACGGCATTACAAGACTTCCGGCACGTATCAATAATTTGCGGGATGCCGGTTACAACATCTTAACGGTCATGACGGAAGGCGTTTCACGTTTTGGAAAGAAAACCCGTTATGCAACATATGTTTTGAGAGGGGAAAAGAAGAATGTCGAAGAAAGAAATTGTTAAGCCAAAATGCGAAGATAAACGGCAGTGCTTCGCAAAGGAACGGGGAAGGGATGGATATTATTGCAATATCTTAGCAATGCCTTATACAAACGCTCCCATGTACGCTGACGGCGATTGCCCGTTCTGCAAGCCGGAAAAAGAGGTCACGAACGGCAAGTACTACCCGTATGACACCAACTACGGGTCGTACACTTGAAAAGCATTACCATCCCCTGCATGTTTTCAAGCATGAACGTTTGGATCGATAAAAACAGGATAATGCGCGGGGGATGGAATGCAGGAAACGCATTGAAACAGCGTGACCAGAAAGTGATAGCCGGGTTCCTGGATAAGCAGCTTAAAGGGAAGTTAGAGGAACCAGTGTTTATTGAGTTCACCTACTTCTGCCATGACGGGCGAACTGATCCGGACAACCTGGCGGGATACTTCCACAAAATCTTTCTGGACACGCTCGTTACAACGGGCCGCTTGAAAAACGATAGTTTCAAAAACGTGCTAGGGTTTTGCGATCGGTTCCACATTGACCGGAAGAACGTAAGAATTGAAATCACGATACATGAGGGTTTAACGGATGAGAGATAGCTTCTTACTGTACACAGAAAACGCTGAACAGTTGGAAATGCTGACGGACGAACAGGCGGGCGCACTTTTCAAGGCGATCATGGCATATCAGACAGGCAAGTCACTGCCGGAACTGGACGGAATGACGGCTATTGTCTTTTCTGTTATCCGTCAGAAGCTGGACAGGGATGCGGCAAAGTACGAAGAAGTCTGCGAGAAAAGAAGAGAAGCAGGCAAGAAAAAAGCAAATGCTGATTTTGATGATGCAAAAAAAGCAAATGCTTTTTCAGAGGGGTCAAAAAAAGCAAATGCTTTTTCAGAGGAGCAAAAAAAGCAAATGCACCCTGATAATGATAATGATCCTGATAATGATAATGAACATGATAATGAACATGATAATGAACCTGAGAATGATAAACCCCTTAAGCGCACACGTGCGCAGGGGGTGACCGCTTCCGGCATGGTTGAGGCTCGTGGGTTCAGTGGCCCGGTTCAGAAGACTGTCCTTGAGTGGATCAAGTACAAGACTGAGAAACGGCAGGGGTACAAGGAGACAGGACTGAAGTCTTTGCTCTCCGTTGTCCAAAGGCAGATAGACCTCTACGGCGAGGGGCCTGTCATCCGGTGCATAGAAGACAGCATGGCATCCGGGTGGCAGGGCATCGCATGGGGGAAACTGGAGGGCAAGCCGAAAGAGAAGAAAGACCGGTATGAGGAAATTAGGTCATGGTTCACGGAGGACACAGGATGACGGCAAAAGAAGACTTTATGAAGCTGGTCACGGTCCTTCGGGCCGCGTACAACTCAGACAAGTTTATGCCTGATAAACAGTCGGCACTGGTCTGGTATGAGATGCTGAAGGACATTGATTATCCTGTGCTGATGCAAGGCTGTTACAAGCTGATACAAAGCAGTCCATACCCGCCGACAATAGCAGACATAAGAGCGTCATGCGCAAGCCTGCAGGCAGAGGCGCAGCTGTCAGATTTGGAAGCCTGGGCGATGGTACGCAAGGCACTCAGCAACGGCGTGTACGGCGCAGAGGCGGAATATGCCAAATTGCCGCCACTGGTTCAAAAAGCCGTGGGCACTCCGTCAAACATACGGGAAATGGCGCAGGCTGATATGGAGAGCGTTGCAACTGTTTTTCAGTCGCAATTCTTAAGGGCGTACCGGGCAGAAGTGCAGCGGGCGGCAGACATGGCGAAGCTGTCACCGAAGATCAGAGCGTTACTGGAAGGCACGGCGGCAACAATGATTGAAGGGGGAAAGAATGAACATCAAAGTTAAATACCTGCGGGACATCCCGCATTTAGAGCGCATCAAACAAGGGGATTGGATAGACCTTAGAGCTGGGATTGACGCAGACCTTAAGCCGGGGGAGTACATGATCATTCCCCTGGGCATAGCTGTAGAACTGCCGGTAGGGTTTGAGGCAGTCATTGCTCCGAGGTCATCCACGTATCAGCGTTACGGCATTATCTGCGCCGGAAGCATTGGCGTTATCGATGAGGCATACAGGGGAGACGGTGACGAATGGCTGTTTCCGGCATACTCCCCGCATGGCGGGCACATCCGCAAAGGTGACAGAATAGCGCAGTTTCGGATTGTGGAGCATCAACCGAGATTTGACATTGTCGAGGTCGAGAACCTTGGCAACCCGGATCGGGGCGGCATAGGGAGCACAGGGAAATGAGTTTTACAAAGAAAATCGGTATCGTTCCGCAGGGCGGCGTACCTTGCAGGGACTGCGAACGGAAGGGCTGCGGAGCGTATCACGACAGTTGCAAGAAATATCAAGAGTACAGGGCGAAGATTGACACGGTGCACGCCAAATATCACGTAGACAACGACAAAATGGCAAGACCAGACAGAGCCGACAGCGGCAGGACGGCACCAATGGCAATCACAAGAACACATAGGAGATAGAGCGATGGATGGATTTATAGGTTTGGCGGTTGGGTTTTTTCTTGGAAGTTTGGCGGGAGCGACATGCATGGCGATTTTGTCAGTTAGTAAAGATGATGAGGAATAACGATGGAGCAACATTACAGCAGAGTATACACAGATCGGCCAGCATATGCAGACCTTGACTCCCCGGAAAAATTCCAGGCTATACAGGGGATTATCATGACAAGGCTTAGACAGCACCCCAAAGCAATATGCTCTTACTCAGGGGGGGCAGATAGCGACATAATGATTGACTTGATAGAGTCATGCCGGGAAATTGCGCCGAGTCTTCCGAAAGTCAAATATGTGTTTTTTAACACGGGCCTTGAGATGAAGGCCACTAAAGACCACGTGAAAGAGACGGCTGAAAAATACGGGGTTGAGATCGAAACGGTCAGGCCGGATGTTGGCATTGTATCAGCAACACGGAAATGCGGTCAGCCGTTTGTATCAAAAATCATGTCGGCGGGTTTGGAAGGATGGCAGAAAAAAAGCATACCTCTATCAATCGCTGACGAATACGATCAGGCAATCGACAAGCATGCGAAGCGTGAAGAACTGCGGCGAAGATATCCGGGATGTGAAAGCACAATCAATTTTCTTTGTTGTTGTAACTCGGCTGGAGAGCCAAGGCCGAATATACAGCTAGTCATCAATTCATCAAAGTACATGAGGGATTTTATAGCAGAGCATCCGCCGAAATTTAAAATTAGTGCAAAATGCTGCGATTACTGCAAGAAGCACGTGGCGCATAAAGTCCAAAAAGATTATGAGATGATTATCACAGGCGAAAGACGGGACGAGGGCGGTATGCGGTCAGTACCAAGAAAAGACAACACAACGCTTTGCTTTGGCGAAATGACAAGCGGTCAGTTCAGGCTTCGCCCACTGTACTACGTCAGCGACAAAGACAAAGCGTGGTACAAAGAAACGCATAAAATCAAATACTCAGATGCGTATGAAGTCTACGGCATGAAACGTACTGGTTGTTGCGGTTGCCCGATATCGTACAGGGCCGTTGATGATTTGGAACTGATTGGAAAATATGAGCCGAACATAGCAAAGGCGGCGTGGAATATTTTCGGGGATAGTTACAGATACAGGCAGGAATACAACAAGTACAAAGCAAAGAGGATGAAAGAAGATGACCAGCTTCCGGGGCAGATGACAATTGACGAATGGTTCCCGGAGTGGGCCGGATGATGGGGGATAGCAATGTATCAGCAGATGACGATCTTTGATTTCCTGGGGCCTGCATATCCTGACATTAAAACAATCACAGAAGCGGAAGCGGTTCAGATCGTAGGTGATGCACTGGGAGTCAGGTTTGTATGGAGCGAGTCCTTCCATACGTGGCAAGCCGTTAAGCGCAAAGCTAAGCTGACTCTGAACTATGACCATTTCGACCTGATAGACAATCACGACCTGTTTCTAAGTGTTGGATATGACTGCAAAATGGGCGGGGGCGGTGCTCCCTGCAAGAGCATCGAGGAAGCAATCAAATACTTAAAAGCAAGAGCGGAGGACGAAAATGAAAATTGACGAAAGCTGCATTGACCACAATGCTGTGCGTCTGATCAAAAGAGCGCTGGGAACATATCTGATTTACGCTGATGACAAAGAGGAGCGACAGGAAGCGATAAATATATTTTATGGACGGGTTGCCGGGATACTGGAGTTCGCGGATGCGTTGAAAGAGGTGTTGAAGACATGAACCATAATGCTGAACTCAGCAAAAAGGTGAAAGAAAGGGACGGGAGGTCAGATGAAAACCAATAAGGATCTGGTTGACAGAGCGTCAGTCCTCAAAGCGATTGACGAGTACGAGAGGCTTTCGATGGTGAACCAGACGGCACGGAATATGACGAGTCCACGGGAGATTGTGCAGTGGTTACCATCCGCACAGCCACAATACGAAGAACTTACACCAGAAGAAGCGGCGTCAGAGATCGCAAGCGGAAGTATAATGTCCGCCAAGTATTGGCTCGATGTCATGATACGGATAAAACAAATGGGGGTATGCAATATGCAGGAAAAGATAAAAGATGACACGATCAGTAGACAGGCGGCGATTGATGCCGTGCATGAAGAATTTGACGATTGTCTTGTGTGGGACGAAAGCGGTCAAAGAACAGCGGATGAATTTGAAATTATAATCAATCGGTTGCCATCCGCACAGCCAGAACGCACGCCAGCGCATGCGTGCGATTTGATTGACAGACAAGCGGCGATAAATGCCGTGAAGAAAAATACATTTAGATTGACATTCGCAGAAGAACAGGGTTGTGAAGGTCATGTAGCATGGAGCGCATACGCCGTCTATAGCGATGTGATGGAAGGAGCATTATTAGAGCTTCCCTCCGCACAGCCACAGATAACCCACTGCGCCGAGTGCATACACTGGAAATATTCTGATGTAAGAAAGAGTTATTGCGAGGTATTTGACTGGATGAATAAGGCAGAAGACTTTTGCAGCTTTGCGGAGAGGAGATCTGATGAGTAAGGATTGCGAAGGATGCGAGTGGTACAGATACCCTACGCTGATGGATAACAGCTTGAAGAACAAACCAATTCCGATCGTTATCATGGACTTGCGAAGGTGTGAACGTGGATGGTGTGATAAGGAAAGGAGAACCGATGACTGACAGAGAAAAAGCCATTGCATACTTCCGTCACCGTGAAGCACAAACACCCATGTCTGGAGCGAGGGCGATGTACCAAGAGGCAATCAAGGCACTGGAACAGCCCGAAATTACGTACTGCAGGGATTGCAAGTATCACCGATATGAGCATGACAAAACTGGCGATATCCCGTATTGCAGTAACGCTGATTATGGATACGGATGGAAAGACAATGATTTTTGCAGTAGGGGAGAAAGGAGAACCGATGAGCAGAATAGTTGATGTTGAGCCGCATTGTGACGCAGATATGAAGGGAGAGTTGGAATGAACCCGGTTTTGGTATTTCTGATTTTGATCGGAGCCTTCGTGAGCTGGTTTCTCCTGTCTGGCCTGTTCAGGGTGATCGGAGGGATCACGAAGTACTTTGTGGAAAAAGCTAAAAAGACTATGGATGGTGAGCCGTCATGCATGGACGCATTCATAAACGGTTTTAAAGACTCATTTAAGGAGGACAAGAAAGATGAAGACGAATAAAGGATTAATCGGTGGAGTTGTAACTGGTGTCGTGTTGGTGATCGCGCTGATCGTGTTCTTCTCGTGCATGGAGAAGGTTCCGGCCGGATACGTAGGGATCGTGTATTCCATGAACGGCGGCGTTTCAGATGATGTGCTGACCCAGGGATGGCATTTTGTTGGCCCAACAAAGGAAGTAACGCTGTACTCTGTTGGCATTGAGCAGAGTTACCTGACGGCTGGGGAAGATGGTGACTCAAAGAAAGATGATAGCTTTGAAGTCCCGTCTTCCGACGGCAAGGGCTTAAGAGTCGATTTGACCTTTACATACAGATATGATGCCGACAGGGTTGCGGAACTGTTCACGAAATTTAAGGGTCAATCCGGTAAAGAAGTGAGAGACTCGTTTATCAAACCCAACATTATTTCGTGGACGAAAGAAGTTACAGCGAAATATCCTGTGACAGATATCCTCGGCGACGAGAGAGCGAACCTTAATGTTGCGCTGTCCGAATACATCTCACAGAAGTTTGATCCGTATGGAATTATCGTTGAGAATGTCAGCCTGATTGACATTGATGCTGATGACGAGACAAGAGCATCTGTCCAGCGAAAGGTTAATGCACAGCAGGAACTGGAACTCGCCCAGATCGAACAGAAGACTGCGAACGTACAGGCGCAAAAGGACAAGGAGGTCGCCCTGATCGCTGCCGAGAAGGAGCGTGAGGTAGAAACCATCAATGCCGAGAAGGCGAAGATCAAAGCCGAAGGTGAAGCTGAAGCGGTGCGGATTCAGGCTGAAGCACAGGCTGAAGCGAATGAGATGATCGCTGAGTCTCTGACACCGGAGCTGATCGAGCAGCAAAAAATCACAAAATGGAACGGCGATGTCCCGAGGGTGTACGGCGGGGACAGCCTTTCCATCCTGCCTATTGATGATGAGAAAAAGGCAGGTGAAGAGTAATGATCATGATTCAATCAATCATATGCCGTTTCAAGGGGCACATTATCGATCCGGAAGAAAACATCGTAAACATTCCGAACCTCGATAAGCGGAACTGGATTTGCCGGTGCCACCGTTGCGGGATGTATCTGATGCACGAGGGCGTGTATACCAATGGCACGATCGTGATGAACGAAAGTGAGGCAATGCGAACGAAAGAGGAATTTGAAGATGAGATGTTGAAATTCTTGGATGAGGTGAACCAATGAAAGCATACACAGATGAATACATCGTAAAGGATGACGGCATCTATCGCATAGAACAACTCTATCGTCCGGGCGGGGACTGGGAACGGCGGGAAGTCTTGTGGCTTCCCCGGTCGGCGGTAGAGGGTGCACTGAAACTGTGGAAGGGGAAACAGGAGGAATGAAAATGACAAACTTTGAAGAGTTTATTCAGCGCATGCGTGACGCAGGTGCAAACGAAACACAGGTAAATAGCAAAACGGCTTTGATCGCATATGGTGTGCTTGGGGAGATGTCGGAAGATGTAAACCGTATTTGGGATTTAAAAACGGATATCACCAAAGCGGAGAAGGAACTGGATTATTACCGGAGCGCCTTCAGAGACTATGAAGAGGAGATGACTGGGGGAAGGAAAGAACTTGCTGAGCGGGAGCAAAAGATAAACGCATACATTGATCATTTCAACCAGTGCCTTGAGGCTATGGAAACAGATGAAGGACGTGACCGCTTGAAAGCTGCGCAGATTTTCATCAACACGGTTAACATTGATACGAAGTATGATAATACAGCATTCATTGTCGGGTTGAGTGCGTTGCTTTCTGGTGTGACTATTAATGCACCAGAGGAACTGAAAAAAATCAACAAACGATTTGGAGATAGACTTGTTCTGGGGAGGTTCTGATGAGTTTATCAAGGCAGGAACGGAGACGGATCGCGAGGGAAGCGCAGAAACGCGCAGCGTTTGAACAGCGATACGGTGACCAGATAATCGAACGGCAGAACAAGATTGATGACAGGACGGTTGAGATATACACGACATGCATGGCACTGGCCATCACGGATCTGTACGGATACATGCCCAAGAGGGTCAACCGAATCGTGACAAGGTTCTGCGAGCGAATATACCAGGTTGAAGAAAACGGCGTGGGTTTCCCGGAGCTGGCAAAGGAACTGAAAGACAAAACGGGGATTGAGTTTGTATGGAAGAGGTGAGGCGGGATAAAAGCAAAAGAGTATTTGCAGCAGATCTATTATGCTGACAGACGCATAAAGATGCTGCAGCGGGAAAAGGGGGATTTACGTGATACGCTGTATTCGCTCGGACGCAGTCCATCGGATCTGACGCACGACAGAGTGCAGGCAAGCTCCGATCCGGACAAGATGCTGAGTCTGATCTCCAAAATCGACCGGAAGGAAGCGGAGATCACGAAGCGCATTGACGAGCTTGTGGATATGAAAACGGTTATCAGCAATCAGATCCAGAAGCTGGGCGATACAAAGTATACGGAAGTTCTTCACAGCAGATATGTCATGTGTAGCAAGTGGGAAGACATAGCGGCGCAGATGGGGAAAACAGAACGCTGGGTGCTTAGGCTGCACGGTCGTGCGCTGCTAGAGTTTGAAAAAAAGTTTTCACCGTTAAAACCTATAGGCCATTAAAATTCAGTATTGGTCTGTGATATAGTATAAAGTGCCTGAGAGGGCAGAACATAGGACTGGCGATTGCCGGTCCTTTTTTATTGACAACTTTTCGCCGCAATGTACAGGGCCTGCGGTCCTTCCCGGTATCGGGTTCATTCCGTCACCCTCCTTTCGCGTGTAAACGATTTACGGGGCAACCGGTCTCGTGTTAAGGCCCTGACATCCTGCGGACCAATGAGTGGTGGATACCATGGATCAATTCAGCTATGATGCTGCGCGTTGGCATAGCCTGCGTGACAGGGTGCTGCGCAGGGATGGATACCAGTGTCAACTGTCTAAACGGTACGGTAAGCTACGGCAGGCAGAGCTGGTGCATCATATATTCCCTGTTGCTGACTATCCGCAGTATGCTTACTGCCCGTGGAACCTTATCAGCCTGTCCAGATACATGCACAACAAGCTACATAACCGTATGACGGACGAGCTGACGGGCATGGGCAAAGATTTATTGTTTAAAACAGCACGAAAACAGGGGATTCCGGTCTGAAAAAGGCTCGAAACGGTGAAATATAGCCCCCCTCAGGGGCGTTGGAGGGGGCCGGGGAGGGCCTAATCACCCGGGTCCCCGTCTTCACACGCGAAGGAAAACCAAGCCGAGGGGGTCGCTGAGAGAAAAATGAAGGCAGAATCGTGGAAAAAGAAGATCACAGCGGCCTGTGAGAGCATCGGAGTTTACGAAAAAGCGTATGACGATGTGATTGGGACGCTTGCAGAGATACTGGAGAAGCGCGACGAGTGCGACGAGATGTATAAAGCAAGCGGAAGTCATCCGGTTGTGGAGCATGAGAACAAAGGCGGGGGGCTGTATTTGGAGCGAAACCCGGCTTTGCGGACATGGATGGACCTGAATGCGCAGGCTTTGGCCTATTGGCGCGATCTGGGCCTGACACCGGCCGGATTTAGGCGGCTGAGTGATCAGAAGATAAATAACAGCCCGAAGAAAAGCGGGCTTGAGCTGGCACTGGAGAAGCTAAGTGGCACGAACTAGCAAGAAACCTGTTATAAGTAAGCATTACCAACAGGCCCTTGACTACGTCGAAAGTGTGCTATCGGGAAAGAAGATAGCCGGAAAAGAAATCATTCTGGCCTGCCAGCGTTTCCGGAATGATCTGAAAAATCCCAAGTTCGAATTTCGAACACGGGACGCTGATTTTGTAATCGTCATAATTGAGTCTACAATCGTAAATATGCAGGGGGAAGCCTTGGACGGAACGCCGCTCACAGGGAAGCCCTTTATCTTACAGCCGTGGCAGTTGTTCATTGTGTACAACTTACTCGGCTTTTTCTTCGCCGGAACGAATGAGCGCAGGTACAAAGAAGCATTCATCGAGGTACCACGGAAGCAGGGAAAAACGAGTTTTATCGCTGCTCTTGCATGGGGTGTATGCCTACTACAGAGGCAATCGGGAGCGTCTTGCTATATTGTGGCGGCTCAGAGCAAACAGGCCATGCAGTCGTTCAACTTTCTTAAGTGGAACGTGATCCGGATGGGCGAGGAGAAGAACTTCCGCATCCTGGACAGCTCCATGGGCCACAGCTTCTACCGGGATTTTGGCGATGCCGGTTCGATTCGCATTGAGGCATTGGCAAGCAACCCGGATGCGCAGGACTCTTTCAATTGCAACTTTGCGATTGTTGACGAAGTCCACGCCCTGAAGAAGGCGGCGCAGTACAACCGCTTCAAAGAGGCGATGAAGGCTTACACCAATAAGCTGATTGTTGGCATCACGACTGCCGGAGACAGCACGAATAGTTTTTGTTGGAGAAGGCAGGAATATTGCATCAAGGTCGTTAACGGAACGGTAAAGGATGACAGTATCTTCGCATTTATCGCCCGGGCCGATGCCAACGAAGACGGCGGATGCGATTATCTCGATCCGGTACAGCATGAGAAGGCTAACCCGTCTCTGGGCGTAACTATTCGCCCGTCAGAGCTGATGAATGACGCTCTGCAGGCCCAGAACGACCCGCAACAGCGGAAAGATTTTCTGAGCCGTTCACTGGACATTTATACGTCCGCTCTGAAGGCATATTTCGATATCGAAGAATTCCGTCGGAGCGATCAACAGTATAACTGGACGATCAAAGAATTAGCCAAACTGCCGATTGTATGGTACGGCGGTTCCGACCTTGCAAAACTGCACGACCTGACAGCCGGATGCCTTTACGGAACGCTGTACAACTACAAGCGGGCAGACGGGAAGACGGTCGATGTGGATATCATTATTCCACATTGTTGGTTCCCGGTTACAGCGGCGCATGAAAAGGCAGAGGTTGATCAGATACCGCTGTTCGGGTGGCAGGAAGATGGATGGCTCGATATGTCGAACGCTCCGACAACGAACCTTGCGGAGATCGTCAATTGGTATGTGGATATGCGGAAGATGGGTTTCCGGATAAAGCAGATCGGGCACGACAGGAAGTTTGCGAAAGAGTACTGGTTGGGCATGAAGGCGGCGAAATTCAACATCATCGACCAACCACAGTACTACTACATGAAATCCGACGGCTTCCGACACATCGAGATGAAAGCTAAAAACGGCGAGCTATATTACTGCCACGCGGATCCGTTTGAGTACTGCGTCCAGAATGTCCGGGCGATCGAAAAGACCGATGACATGATTCAGTACGAAAAGATCGACGGCTCACACGGGAGCATGAGGATAGACGTTTTTGACGCGGCGGTTTTTGCTTGCGTCCGGCATGAGGAAGATCTGCAGAAGACTCACAAAGCGCAGAGCTGGTGGGGCGAAGAGGATAGAAACCAATGAGAATTTTAGGATATGAGATCAAAAGAGCAAAAGAGCCGCCGGAGAGACGGAATGCCCGTGACGCATCCATCCGGGATTTGATCCGGGTGCTATCGGGGGATGAGTATGACAGCCTCTGCGTGGCGGGATATACGAGCCTTGCGCAGAACCCGGAAGTGCTGACGGCCTGTCGGAAGATTGCCGACCTCATCAGCTCGATGACCATCCATCTGATGGCAAATACTGAAAAGGGCGATGTGCGGATCATAAATGAGTTGAGCCGGAAATTGGATATACAGCCGAATGATTATATGACCCGGAAGACGTTCATGGATACGGTCGTTATGAATTTGCTGTTGTACGGAAAAGGGAACAGCGTAGTACATGTACACACGTCCAAAGGCCTGCTGAGTGACCTTGAGCCGATAAGGCCGGGACGTATTGGGTGGCAGGCAGACGGCTACAAGTACAAGATTGTAATCGACGGCGTTCCGCAGGATCCGAACGACAGCTTACTTCACTTCGTCCACAATCCCGACCCGGACTATCCGTGGATGGGCATGGGGCTCACGGTGGCATTGCGGGATGTGGCTAACAACATCAAGCAGGCCAGAGCGACGGAAAAGGGATTTATGGAGTCCAAATGGAAACCGTCCGTGATTGTTAAGGTCGATGCGTTGACGGATGAGTTCAGCTCTCCGGCAGGACGGAAGAAACTGCTTGAAAGCTATGTTGAGTCTTCCAGTGTCGGCGATCCGTGGCTGATCCCGGCTGACCAGTTTTCTGTTGACCAGATCCGCCCGCTGTCACTGGCCGACCTTGCCATCAATGACACGGTCGAGATCGACAAGCGTACGATTGCGGCTATCTTAGGTGTTCCGCCGTTCGTGCTGGGTGTCGGGGAGTACAACCGGGAAGCCTGGAACAACTTTGTGAACAATACGATCCGGCCTATTGCCAAAGAAATTGAGCAGGAGCTGACCAGAAAACTGATACTGAGTCCGAAATGGTACATAAAGTTTAACATCTGGTCGCTGATGAACTGGGATATCCAGACGGTCAGCAGTGTATTCGGCGAGCTCCGGAAGCAGGGCATCGTTACGGGCAACGAGGTCCGGGACCGTGTCGGAATGAGCCCGATGGAAGGCCTCGACGAACTGGTACTGTTGGAAAACTACTTGCCTGCTGACAGGCTAGGCGATCAGAAGAAACTAATACAAAACGGTGATTAAGCATAATGCTTTTCACGGCACAAGATGAGTTGCAAATCATCAGGGAGCAAGAGACCACCTGCTCCCTTTTATTGTGCCTTATAAATCGGTGGTCAGGAAGGTGGTCATAATGGTTAAACCTATAAAAGATTTAACGGGAAGACAGTTTGGGAAACTTACTGTATTGTCACAAGACAAAGAGCGAAGCGTTCGGCAGTCTTATTGGATTTGTCGTTGCTCATGCGGGAACGTTAAAAGCATCTGTGGAAGTTCGTTAACAAGCGGCGTTCAAATCAGCTGTGGATGCGTACGGCACGAGAGACTGTCATTGGGCAGTAAGGCATTAGTTACTCATGGTGGGACAAAAACACGGCTTTACAAGATTTATCGAGGGATTATTGATCGGACAGAATACCCAAGTAGCCGAAATTATCAAAATTATGGAGCACGTGGGATAAAAATGTGCCCTGAGTGGAGACAGGATTTTGCTGTTTTTAGAGACTGGGCTTTATCGCACGGTTATCATGATGACTTGTCAATAGATAGGATCAATAACAGCAAAGGCTATGAACCGAACAATTGCAGATGGGCAACAAGCAAAACACAGGCTAATAATCGCCGCCCGGATGCAAGGCATGGGCATCGAACATTTACGGAAGAACAGAAAGAGGAACTCCGAAAAGCCCGAAGCGGTGAAAAAGGCAGTGGGGCGAAGTTGACAACGGCAGATGTTATTAACATTCGGTTGCTAAGGTTGAATGGGATGCATTGCGCAGAGATAGCTAAACAATATCCGCTTGTTACAAAGGACACAATAAGCGAGATAACAAGGGGCAAGACATGGAAGTGTTTGCCTAATACAAGACAGGAATTGGAGGCATTGCTATGAGTAATACTCAGTTAGGTAGCAGGCAAGTCAGAAGTGCGCCTGCGGATTTTCACGTCAGAGAAGATGGTGAAAATCAGTATATAGAGGGTATGTTTGCTGTGTTTGGAGCGGTATATGAAATCGCTCCGGGGCTTACAGAGTCGATTGCTCCCGGCGCATTCGCCGAAGCGATAAATGGGGACGTACGGTGTTTAACCGATCATGATACAAGGCTCGTACTTGGACGGACAACCGCAGGAACTTTCGAACTGCGGGAAACGGAAAACGGCCTATGGGGGCGTGCACTGATCAATCCGAAAGATCAGGACGCAGTCAATACAAAGGCAAGAGTTGACCGTAAAGATGTTACGCAGGCGAGCTTTGGCTTTGACATTCTCGATGAAGCTGCCGAAAAGCGTGAGGATGGGAGCGTCCACTGGACTATCAAAAAGGTTAAGCTGTATGAGTGCAGTGTATGCACGTTCCCGGCATATAAAGAGACGAATATCTCAGCGAGAAAAGCAGACGCGGATCTCATCCGGAAGAGAGAAGCGGACGCATGGAGGCTGAAACAGAAACAGAGACTGGAGGGAATCCGAAATGGCATTAAAAGTACTGATGCTTAAGAAGAAAATCGATGCCAAGAGATCCGAGCTCGACGCGCTCAAAGCGGAAACCAATTTTGAGAAGCGCACAGAAGATCTTGCAAAGTCAATCGAGGAAGCGTCCACACAGGAAGAGCGTGACGCTGTAGAGGAAGAGATCAATAAGCTCGAGGCTGAGAAGGAAGAGAAGCAGGCGAAGATCAACGCTCTTGAGAAAGAGATCGCGGGTCTCGAAACGCAGCTTGATGAGCTTGAAGGCCAGCAGGACAGTGGATCTGCTGAGAATAGTACAGAGGAGAGAAGCGATATGAGCGCAGAACATGGCAGAGCATCCATGGAGTACAGAACTGCATTCCGTGACTGGGTGCAGACCGGAAAACTGAATAAAGACGTACTTGAATTTGATAAGCGTGCAGATGCAACAGGCACCGCATCCGATCTTGGTGTACTGCTTCCGGAAACGGTTATGCAGGAGATCATCAAAGGCGTAGGCGAAGTGCACGGACAGCTTTACAACAGAGTCCGCAAGACCAACCTGAAGGGCGGCGTTAAGTATCCGATCGGATCCTTCAGCGCAACATTCAACCGTATCACTGAGACGACCAAGTCCTACAGACAGGATGCCGGCGGAATTACTGGTTATGTAGCGTTCGGTTACAAGATCGGTGAGATCAGACTGGCCCGCACGCTGCTGCAGACCGTCCTGAGCGTTCCGGTATTCGAACAGGAATTCGCTAAGGTCGTTGCGGAAGCATACGTTAAGGCAATGGACATCGAGATCATGTCCGGTACGGAAGCTAACAACCAGTGCGTAGGTATCCTCACAGAGGCAGCTGCACAGAGCTCCCGCATCCCGGCAGCCAACATCATCGAGTTCACAGCAGCCGAGGCGGCTGACTGGACAGAATGGCAGAAGAAGCTGTTCGCTAAGATCCCGCTCGGAATGAGAGCAGAGCGTCCGGAGTTCGCCATGACCGCGGCGACATACGAGAGCGTTATCAAGACTCTTGCAGATGATCAGAATCATCCGGTATACGCTGAGACCTTCAACCCGGTAGACGGAACCGAGAAGGCTACCTTCAAGGGTAAGGAAGTTGTCTTCGTCGAGAACGACACTCTGAAGGACTTTGATACCGCAACTAACGGTCAGTATTTCGCAATGTACTGGGTTCCGTCTAAGGCTTATGCGATCAACAGCAATCTGGAATTCACCGTTGTCGACTACTTCGATCATGAGACAAACCAGTACGTCAAGAAGGCACTGGTCATCAATGACGGCAAGGTGCTTGACGGCGAATACATCTATCTGCTGAAGAAAAAGGTTTCTGCCTGATCGGAGGTTGAGTCATGAAGCTGAAAGTATGCGTTGAATTTTGCGACAGGGTCACTGATGAGGTTTACCGCATTGGCGATGTGATCGAAGTGACCGATAAACGGGGAGCGGAGATCCTGGAGAATCCGCTGAAGCTGGCGGAAGCGGTCGAAGCACCAAAACCGCAGAAATCAGCTTCAAAGCCGAAAACCGCCACCAGGAAAAAGCGGGGTGATGAAGCTTGACGAATGATGAACTGCTGGAACTGACGAAAATGAATTTGCAGATCGCCAGTTCAGCGTTTGACGATTATCTGACCGCTCTGATCATCCCGGCCGCGAAGTCCGCTATCGAGCAGGAGGGCATTACGCTCGACCTGTCGGATATCGGCGATTGCAACTTAGTTGTAATGTATGCCGCTTACCTGTACCGCAAGAGGGCGGAGAGTACCGTTAACGGGAACCTGTCATGGGCGGCAGGAATGCCCCGGATGCTCCGCTATGCGCTCAACAACCGCCTCTTTTCGCAGAAGATGTCGGAAAGTACTGACACGTCAGGGGGTGCTTGAAAATGCTCTTTGAAGGCACCCTTAAGATTTGCAATTTGCAAGACACGGCGGGCCCGGGCGAAATGCCGACGGAAAAACTGGTTGTGCAGTCATATCACTATTACGGTGACAGGGCAGTCGGCTACAACCGGCAATATGCCGCAATGAGTGCGGAACAACAGGTCGACAGGCTTGTGCGGATTTGGCGGGATGAGTCGGTGCACGTCCGACAGTATGCTTTGCTGGATGACGGCAAGCAGTACCGCATTGACATGGTACAGCATCTGACGGACGAAGACGGGCTGAAGGTCACGGATCTGACGTTGTTCCGCCTTGACGATAACTTCGACGTTGAGGGGGTGGACGGATGATTGCACTGCAGGAAAAGCTGAAGTGGTTTGGGGCAAAGGTTGCAGAAAACTGCACACGCACCTACCACTACACCAAAGCTAAAAATGCGTCCGTCCCGTATGCAGTATGGGCGGAAGACAGCGAAGCGCAGAGCTTCCACGCCGACAGCAGAAAGTCTGAGCAGGTGATAAGCGGCACGTTAAATTACTTCACAAAAACGGAGTACGACAGCGTGATTGATGCTCTGCAGACGATGCTTAACAGCGTTGCGGTGGCGTGGTTCCTGGCTTCCGTTCAGTACGAGCCCGATACAGGGTTAATACACTATGAATGGCGGTGGGATATCGATGGCAAGGGCACGAATGAGAATAGTGGGACTGTCTGAGTATACAAGGCAGTTAGAAGAGCTTGAAGCGCAGGCAAAACCGATCATACAGAAATGCGTGTATGAAGGAGCGACTATCGTTGCGGATGCCGTCAAGGGCGCGATCAATCAGATCCCGACACGCAGCAATACGGAATTCGGTTCGGAATCTCACATGCTGCAGGGACTAACAGCGACCCAGAAGGCAGGGCTTGTGGAGTCTTTCGGTATCACGAAGATGCGGGACTCCAATTTCTCGCAAGATGTGAAGCTTGGCTTCGATGGCTACAACCAGGTCAAAACAAAAAAATATCCAAGCGGTGAACCTAATCAGCTCATCGCTAGAAGTATCGAATCGGGCACGAGCTTTTTACAGCCGTGCCATTTTATGTCTAAAGCGATAAACGCTTCACGGGCAGCCTGTCTCGCAAAGATGGAGTCGACCTGTGATAGCGAAATCACTAAGATCATGGGAGGTAATTAAGTATGGCTAACGGTAGAGTTAGAGTAGGTTTTTCGAAACCGTATGTTGCAAAATACGTGAATACAAGCGGCACGATCACATACACTGGCGGCATGCCCCTGGCGCGTGGCGTGAATGTATCCGTGTCTCCGGAGTATTCAGACAATAACGACTTTTACGCCGACAACAGCAAGCAGGAGAGTGAGGGCGGTATCTTTAACGGCGGTTCCGTCACGCTGACATGCGATGATCCGCTTGCAGAGGCAAAGGCACTGATCGAGGGTACTCCGGCCGCAGACACTGAAGGCTGGGTCAAGCATGGAGACAACGCCGAAAAGCCGTACGTCGGCCTCGGCTGGGTCGTTGAGTACGTCAGCGACGGTATCCATACATGGGTTCCGACAGTAGCCCGTAAAGCAAAGCTGACCAGCATGGACGATGAAGCTTCTACACGTGAGGACGGCGTAGAGTACCAGACGAGCGCAATGGAGTTCGCTCTCAGCCGTGATGACTCGGCGAACCACGACTGGAAATGGGTCAATGAGGCAGGCTTTGAGACAGAGGCTGCAGCCGAAGCGGCACTGAAGACCGCTCTCGGCATCACAGCCTGACATACAGATCTATTAACTGCCGGTGTGAGGTGGCGGGCCTCAGCCGGCAGTCTTTTTTGAAGGGAGGACAGCATGACAGTTAACGGCAGAGAGGTTGGATTTGCATACAACATGCGGGCAGCAAAAATGATCGTGGATATTGCACCGGAAAGAGATCTTTCGAGACTCGGGGAGTCGCTGAACGGCTCCTGGGGAAATGTCATCGAAAATCAGGCGCGTTTTATCATCGCAATGTCTACGGCATACTGCATGAGTTCTGATCATCGTTCGGAAGAAGCACAGCCCATCACCATGGACGAGCTGATGGATCTGGACCAGCAAACGTTCCTTGCCCTGGTCACGGAGGCAATGCAGGCCATGCAGGCAGGTAATGAAACGCACGTACGCACGAAGCCCGCTCCAAGAAAAAAGGCAGGCACTCAGCCAGAAAATCAGTCCTAACGGTTGAGTGGCTTTTGTGGTATGGGCTGCAGTTCGGCATGACGCGCTCTGACGTTTTAGACACTCCCGTTGGGGAGATGCTCGATATGCTGTCATGCTATTACATCGCGAACGGTTACGCGATAGAGATACACCCCAAACGGGTGATGGATTACGACGAAGCAATGAAGCTGAGGTAAAGTAAGCGAGGTGATAATGTGGCGGGTACGTCGATAGGTCCTATAATTAAAGTCGACGGTGAATCTGAGTATCGGCAGTCGATGAAAAACATCATCACCGCGACGAAAGAACTTGACTCAGAGTTAAAAGCAACCGCGAAAACGTTCGATTCTCACGGCAAAGCGCAGAACACAAATAAACAAAAGGTCGAGATCTTAACTCAGAAGATCGATGTCCAAAAGAAGGCAATTTCGGAAGCTAACGACATGCTCGAGAAAGCCAAGGCAAAGTACGGAGAGGACTCGACGGAAGCGCATCAGTATGCGGAAAAGGTCAACAACTTGACCGCTGAACTGAATGCGATGAACAACGAACTCAAGGAGTCCGGAAGCACTCCGTTAGGCGCGACTCTCAAGGACGTTGGCGGCAAGATGCAGAAGATCGGCGAAGTCGGCGAGAAGATCGGGCAGGGGCTCACAACGTATGTCACCGCTCCGCTTGTCGGCATCGGCACAATGGCGGTCGCGTCTTTTTCGGAAGTTGACAAAACCATGGCCTTGACCAACAAGACAATGGGCAACACGGCAGAGGAAGCCGAACTATTAAATACCGCCATGAAGAATGCGGCGGCAAACAGTACTTTCGGCATGAAGGACGCGGCAGGGGCAACGCTGAATTTCGCCCGTGCTGGTCTTGACGCACAACAGGCGGCGGCAGCATTGGCTCCGGCGATGAATTTGGCGGCGGGCGAAGGCGGCAACCTTGACACGGTTTCTGCGGGCCTTGTCGGAACAATCAATGGTTTCGGCGATAGCTTCGAAAACACAAGCCACTACGCTGATGTCTTTGCCGCGGCGTGTAACAATTCGGCATTAGACGTTGACGGCCTTTCCGGCGCTATGTCCGTTGCAGCGCCTATCTTTTCGGCAGCAGGCTATAAGGTCGAGGACGCAGCCACATACATGGGCGTCATGGCTAACAACGGTATCGATGCATCCGTTGCAGCCAACTCCCTGAAAACCGGCTTTGCCCGTCTGCTGTCACCCGCCAAAGACGGCGCAGAGATGATGGAGCAGTTGGGCATTTCCGTGACTAACGCCGATGGCTCGATGAAAAACTCTGTGACTATACAGAGGGAACTGCATGACGCTTTTGCAAACCTGTCAGAAGCTGAACAGATAGCGGCGGCATCGGCCATTTTCGGAAAGAATCAGATGAGCCCGTGGCTTGCGTTGATCAACACAGCCCCGGATGAGGTTAACAGTTTGAGCGAGTCCATCCAGGGCGCAAGCATGACGATGGACAGCTTCACTGAGCAAGTCACGGCTGCCGGCGGCGATGTTGACGGAATGAAAGACAGGCTGTCAACGCTCGGGATCACTGCCGAGGACTTTGAATCAGCACTCAATACTTGCGGCGGCAGCGCTGAGACATTTGCTGAAATGCTTCTGGAAAGCACGGAAGACGGAACCACTTATGATGATGTGATAAACGCCATCGGGATGGATCTGGGCGATTTACAGGGCGCAATGGACAACACGACCGGCACGACGGAAGAAATGGCAGATGCTATGATGAGCGGTTTCGGCGGTTCCATTGAGCAGCTGAAGTCATCCATCGACGTACTGGTCACATCCATCGGCGAGGCCCTTGCACCGACAATTCAAAAGGTTGTCAACTTTGTACAGGGCTTGACCAATAAATTTAACAAATTAACACCTGCACAACAGAAGGTGATTGCAAAGATCGGGATGTTCACGGCAGCGGCAGGCCCGGTCATTTTAGTTATATCCAAAATCGTTGGCGGTATTGGTTTCCTGCTGACTAAATTCTCATCCATGCATGCGGCGATCACGACAGTCACGGCAGCTTTCCCGGCTATCGGTACGGCGGTTTCTGGCGTTATCAGCGTCATAACCGGCCCGATCGGAATTGTTGTTGCAGCTATCGCAGGGATCACCGCAGTGGTGGTGACACTCTGGAAGACAAACGAGGACTTCCGCAACGGGGTCATCAATATCTGGAACGGCATCAAGGATTTCCTTTCCGGTATTTGGGAGACCATAACCGGTATCTTCAGCGGCAAAATCTCGGTCGGCGAGATCGCGACCGGAGCTTGGGAGGGTGTCAAGGATACCGCTTTGGGCATCTGGAACACAGTCACCGGGTTCTTTTCCGAGATCATTACAGTGCCGCCGATCGTAAGCGATGCCTGGAACGCGATCACGGGAATCGCAGGCAACCTGTTCGGCGCAGCTAAGAGCCTGTTCTCTGGCGATGTCAGTGTAAAAGAGGTTGCTACGTCTGCATGGGACGCGATCACCAGTACCGCAAGCGGTCTGTTCGAAACAGCCAAAGGCATCTTTACGGGCGAGGTTTCCGTGTCAGAGGTCGCAACGTCAGCCTGGAACACACTTTCCGAGACTGCAGGCGGAATTTGGGAGTCTGCCAAGGCGGTATTTTCAGATACTTTTCCGACAGCGGCAGGGGTCGTTGCCACAGCCTGGAGCTCACTGCATGATACTGCAGGCGGTATTTGGGAGGATGCCAAAGGGTTGTTCGCAGCCACGGCTCCTGCAGCCGCCGCTGTAGCTACGTCAGCATGGGACGCACTCGAAGGAGCTGCTACTGATGCATGGAACCTTGCCAAAGCTGTTTTTACCGGAGAGGTCAATGTAAAAGACGTTGTTACTGATGCGTGGAATTCACTGGAAGAAACAGCGGGGAGCATCTGGGAAGGTGCTAAGTCAGTGTTTGAAACGGTCGCGCCGGCAGTAAAAACCGTTGTGGCTACTGCGTGGAGTTCTCTGCCGGATACAGCTGGAGCGATCTGGAACGCAGGCAAAGCGGTATTTGAAACCGTAGGCCCTGCAGCGGCAGCAGTTGTCACAACGGCATGGGATACGCTTTCCGAAACTGCCGGGAATATTTGGAACTCAGCTAAATCGGTCTTTGCTGATGTTGCCCCGGAAGCAGCGGCGGTATTAACCACAGCTTGGGACACTCTCTCGGAAGCGGCAGGCACAGCATGGGATGCGGCAAAGGCAGTTTTCGCCGATGTTGCTCCGCAGGCGGCTGCAGTCGTGACGGATGCCTGGAACTCCCTCGAAGAAACTGCAGGCAATATCTGGACAGCTGTCGGAAATGTCTTTTCATCGTTTGACATCACATGGCCAGATTTCGGGGAACTTGCGTCCTCAGCTTTCCAGGGCCTCAAAGATGCCGCTTCCAGCGCATGGAACTGGATCAAAGGCCTGTTCGGTGGCGGGGGTGATGAAGGCGAACAGCTGAAGACGGGAGACGTTGATATCAGCTCCGTCACAGGCGCAACGGAAGAGATGAGCACGGCCTTCGCGAACGCGAAGCTTGTCATCTCAGAAGTGGATACGTCCTCTCTGGTAACAGCGAACAGTGCAGTAGCCACAGCCGTAAAGAACATGGAGGGATACTTCACCAACTCAAAACCGAAATATCCGTCTGTCAACCTTGACACGGTCCGCATGGCCATGACCGCTGTATCAACGGCGTGTACGAACATGGTCAAGTCGTTCTCGGACATGAAGCCGAAGATCCCGACAGTCAACAGCGACACGGTCAAGATGGTCATGAAGGCAGTCGAAGCGGCATGCACCAGTATGATCAAATCGTTCGACAGCATGAAACCGAAAATCCCGACAGTCAATACTGATACAGTCAAATTTGCAATGAACATAGCGGAAGCAGGATGCAAGGCCATTCTGAAGTCCTTCGACAGCATGAAGCCTGTCATTCCGAAAGTCAATGAAACATCGGTTGACACAGCACAGAAGAACACCGAAACAGCTTCCAACAAAATGGAAGAGGCAATCAACACCATGAAGCTGAAGATACCATCAGTCGGGACACATGCACTGAACGACGCATACAGCACCGTAAGAAGCAAGGTTTCTGAGATCAAGAGCCTGATGAACTTCTCATGGAAACTTCCGTCTATCCGTGTTCCGGCACTGCCGCACATAACTCCGTCCTTCTCCGGCTCTACAAGCCCGGACGGTAAAGTAACGGCGTATGGAGTCAATTATCATACATCGTGGTATGACAAGGGCGGCGTTTTCTACGATCCGGCTATCATCGGTGTTGCTGAACGTAGGCCGGAGTTCGTTGGCGCACTAGATGATTTGAAGGAAGTTGTTAAATCTGCGATGAGTGAGGGCGGTGGCAGAACGTTCGTACAGAACAATTACAGCCCGAAAGCACTCAGCCGTTTGGAGATTTACAGGCAGACCAAGAACTTTGCTAACTTTGCATTACTGGGGTGATTATGTACACAGTCAAGATACAAAACAGTACAGGGGATTTGATACAGCTGTATCCGTCAAGCGATTATATGCTTATGAGCATGACGGGAATCACTCCGGCGGATGCAACCATAAACGCAACTGAGACGGCTTCACAGGACGGGGCGACGTTTAATTCTTCTCGCGTTATGCCCCGTAACATCGTAATTACTTTCGACATTCGGGGAGAGGGCGCAATAGTCAGAAAGCGGAGGATTGAGTTATACCGCTACATCAAGACCAAACGCCCTGTAAGAGTGTTCCTGGCTAACGATCAGCGCAGCGTATACACGGACGGATATGTGGAGCGGATGGATGACGCCGGAACTATTTTCACACAGCGTGAACAGTTCCAGCTGAGTATCATCTGTCCAGATCCGTTCTTCCGGGACAACGAGACGGGCGAACGGGTGATAAGTTTCAGCGCGGTTACGGGATTATTCAACTTCCCGTTTGCCATTGCTTCGCCTATCCCCTTCTCAACAAGAGAGAGAACATATCTCAAAACAATCGAGAATGACGGGGACGTGCCTTGCGGTGTTACGCTCCGGTTGATTTCGAACGGTGCGATTTCAAATCCGTGGTTTTACAATGAAACAACGGGTCAGCGGATGACTTTTGATATCGATCTTGAGACGGGTGACGAACTGGTGGTTTCCACGGTACAGGGGCACAAGAGCGCAACCTTAGTACGAGCCGGAGAGGAAACGAACGTTATCAACGCGCTCTCCCATGACTCCAAGTGGATAACACTGGAGCCGGGTGACAATACGTTTTACTATAACGCGGACGACGGGGCAACAAATATGCAGCTTGTGTTTGTCTACAACATTTTGTTTGAGGGTATCTAATCATGAATATTTACGTTATGAACTCAGCCCTTGAACGGATCGGCGTTATAGATGGGTACCGCTCTATCATTTGGACAACAAGGTATTATGAGCCGGGTGACTTTGAGTTATACATTGACGCCACGCCCGACAACATAAACCTTTGCCAGTCCGGGCGGTTCCTTTACCGTGACAAGGACTACGAGAACGGCGTTATAAAGTCCGTCATGATCATACAGGCAATGCAGGTGCATACCTCATTGGAAGAAGGAAACACCATACTGTTATCTGGTAAAGACCTTAAATTCCTGCTGCATCAGCGGATCATATGGAAGCAGGCGGTATTCTCCGGAACGGTAGAGGATAACGTCAGACGGGCTGTGACGGAAAATATCATCTCTCCCACTATATCCGACAGGGCAATCAGCAACTTTGTTCTCGGTGACACGTTGGGCGGAACAGAAACTGTCAAAGCGCAGGCGTACGGTGAGAACCTGGGAGAATGGATCAGTGAACAGCTGATGACCTATGAACTAGGCTACGATGTGACACTTAACAACGGCAACTTCGTTTTTACCGTCTACAAGGGTTCCGACCGCTCTTTTGCTCAAAGTGATAACCCGTACGTTATCTTTTCGCCGGACTATGATAATTTGCTGTCCACTGACTACACGGCAGACAGGACGGAATACAAGAACGTCGCTTTGGTCAAGGGCGAGGGCGAGGGAACCGCAAAGAAAACAGCGACTGCCGGAACGGGGTCAGGCCTTGACCGTTTCGAAATACTGGTTGACGGTGGAAGCCTGTCCAGTGACTCAGACAGCGGAACTATTCCGGCAGGGGACTACACGGCACAGCTTAAAGCAAAAGGCGAAGACGAACTTACACAGCATCCGCTCTTAAAGGCTTTTGCGGGTGAAGTTCAGTCGGAAGTTAATTTTATTTATGGATCTGATTATTTCTTGGGGGATAAGGTAGAGATACTAAACGAGTTTGGTATACAGGCATCCGCCCGGATCATTGAGATTATCGATTCCGAGGACGAGACAGGGCACACACTTATACCCACATTCAGCGACGGAGGCGTATAACATGGCGTTGACTTATGGATTTTTTGATGCCGTATATGATTCTGATACGGGGACGTACGACAGGACATATACAGCGGAACAGATGTCTTTATACTTTAAGGGGCTGGTATCAGATGGCGTTATCGCTAATGTGGGGAATATGATGGCGGTCACTCCGGGATCAGGAATGGCTGTACAGGTCGGAACAGGCCGAATGCTCATTGACTCGAGATGGCTGCAGAACAGCTCCGCTCTGAACATTTCCATCTCAGCGGCGCACGCAACGCTCAACAGAAAAGATATTATCGTTGCACGGCTTGATTATAGCGGAAGGGCAATCGGGATCATTGCCAAAACCGGCACGGCGTCGGCTTCTCCTGCGGCTCCTGGTATCGTTCGAAATAGCGAATACTTCGAAATGGAGTTAGCGGAAATTTACGTAAGCGCAGGCGCAACAGCTATCACTGCCGCAAATATCACGGACAAGAGAGCAGACACAAGTGTTTGCGGATATGTGACTGGGCTTGTTGATCAGATCGACACAACGGATATGTGGGCGCAGCTGCAGGCAGATTTCGAAACGTGGTTTGAAGGCATCCGCGGACAGCTTGACGGAGACACAGCCGGAAATCTCCAAAATCAGATAAACACGATTACGGGGGATGTTTCGACAAATACATCAAACATTGCAGCGAACACGGCGAACATATCAAAGAATACAGCCACACTTAACACCCTGACCGGATCAACCACTCTTTCCGGCGTTGATTTAAACACATTAACAACAACGGGAACTTATAAGATCGATTATAATTCAGCTAATAAAAATTTGCCGTCAAGTGGGATCCGTGGCGTACTACAAGTGATTGCAGCTGGAGACTATATAATCCAGCGTTACACAGAGTTTGGCGGGTATAACCAGGGGGACGTATCCCAAAGACTAAACACCGGCTCCAACTGGATGAACTGGCGCAAATTTGCAAAGGTGGGTGATTAAATGGTTGAATTTTATGTAGAGCCAAACACAACTACAATCCCATTAGGGCGGCAGGGCGAAAACCTTGCGAGAACGATCTACTTTGAACTTTCCGAATTGATCAGCAATTACGGAGAGGGAACAGCAACGCTTGTATGCTTAAGACCTTCCGACACTGCGCCGTATGTCTGCAGTGTAACGAGGGACGGCGTTATGCTTTCCTGGTCTCCCACAGATACGGATACAGCTTTTGCGGGTGCAGGAAAATGCGAATTACGTTGGTCTGTTGGTGATGTGTTGGCCAAATCGATCGTTTACAACACGACGATCTCCGCAAGTATCACCGGAGCGGAAGAGATGCCGGACAGATACCAGGCGTGGTATGAACAGTTGCTTGCACAGATACAGGCGTACACCATCGCAACGCAGAGAATTGATGTGCTCAATGCTCGTGTGGACTCTTTTGTTGCACTGGAGGATGGAAGCACTACTGGGGATGCGGAGCTTGTTGACATTCGTATAGGGGCGGACGGGACGCAGTACGAAACCGCAGGGGAAGCTGTCAGGACACAGATCAGTGATGTAAGGGAAGATATAGCAGGGTTACAGGAAGAGCTTCTTGGTGTTGATGAACTTGTGGGGAGTGGGGTGATTGAATGAGTTTGAGAAGTAAGATTCAAAGCCTTATCAATGCTTCAAACGAAACTACAGGCGAATCCAGTACAGACCTAACATCAGCGGTGCAGAATCTTATTGATGGGTATGGTAGTGGAGTTACGAAATATTCAATTTCATATACGCTTGGAACGAATGTTGTATCGAGCAATACTGCAAAGAAGATTGCTGAAAATGAATCATATACAACCACTATATCAACAAGTGATCCTGATTATACAGTAGATGTTATAACCGTAACAATGGGCGGAGTAGATATTACGAGTGCAGCCGTTACTGGAAATGTTATCAGTATAGCGACCGTTACCGGAAACGTGTTAATTACAGTGACCGTCATTGAGCCAGTTGTGGTTACATCGATTTCCGCAACATATACGCAGACCGGAACAATTTATGATGTGGATTCGTTGGATGCCTTGAGGAGTGATTTGGTTGTTGTGGCTAATTATTCCGATTCGTCTACCGTGGCAGTAAATGATTACACGTTAAGTGGAACACTTACAGAAGGCACAAGCATTATCACGGTTGCATATGGCGGTAAAACCACTACATTTAATGTTACGGTAACCGAGTTAGAACTGTACACGGTGCAATCATCCGATGTAGGTGGTTGGGGATATACGAATTATGACGGTACACAATATGCTACAAATAATACCTTAAGTAATATGTCTGCCGACATTACTGCTATTGCCTTTGCAGATACAGTAGTCAGTAATAGACATGTTCTCTGGCGCAACATCCGATACGATACGGAATATGTGAGATATAACGATGGAGCTGTTACAGACCAATTCAATAATAATGGCGCATCAGACAATAATTCCGCATTGAAAAATGTTGTTTTTAGCGACACAGCATTGGCTATGCTAAGGACAATAAATATAAAGTATGCACCAAACTTAGTAGCGTTAAAAAGTTTAGATTTATCTAAGGCATCAAACTTGACTTCTCTTAAAATTGAATATTGTAGTGGACTAACATCGCTCCCAGTAGTGCCTGACACAGTTACTTCTTTCAGCTGTGCATATAACACCGCATTAGTTGACTTGAGCGATTGGGAAACTCCATCAGGAGTTACTACGCTTTACGCTGCACTTACTGGATGCACAGCATTAGTAAAAGGGCCAATCATCAATTCGCCAAATTGTACAAATTTTAACCTGATGATTCGTGGTGGAAATAATGTCCTTGAAGAAATCACTATAAAATCGGTTGATACAAATCAATTATTTGGTAGTGGCAAGTTGATTAACGAAAACTCTATAGGTGCATATCGTATGATTAAGTGTGCGCCAAACAATAATGCTTTTCCGGTAATTCGTGCCACATTCGCATCAAGTAATAATTCCGACAAATTTGGACTGACCGGCATTGAAGATGGAACAGTAAATCGGATTTGCATGTATGGTGATTCGTTGACCAAGTATAAAGACGATACTGGCACTTATGGAACGATGCCATCGCAGTTACTTAACATGATGGCTGATAATGTTGTTGTCCAGAACTACGGTGTTCCGGGAGCAGGTGCGCCGGGATACAAGTCATATTTTGACAGCCTTGCTAAGTTGCAAGCACCTGTATCCGTTGTATGGTTAGGCACAAATCATACAGGAGAAACAGGCGAAGCTATGGCGAATAGCATTAAAACCAATATTGTTGACGGTTTAAATAGCGATAATTATGTTGTGATCGGTCTTTTGCAGAAAAATTATACAAGCGAAAGAAATATCGCCATGTCATCAGTTTTTGGAGTGCATTACCTTGATATACATGCTTATACGCTTGCAAACTGGGAAACAATAACAGGGCTAACACCTACAGAGGATGACGAAACCGCAGTTGCAAACGGAAATATACCACCGTCACTTTTGCAATCAGATAACACTCACCTCAATCCGTATAGCGGTCTTATTGTTGCAACAGCAATCAAGGAAAAACTGTTGTCACTTGGTTACATTGACAGCACATGGTTAGCGTCTAACTAACGTAAGAGGAATAACATCATGGACACATTACAAAACATCTCATACACTCACAGATTTTGGGTTTTCCTTCTGCCCCTCGTCCTCATGGCGGCAGATATCGTCACGGGATGGATACAGGCAAGCGTCAACGGCACATGGGACAGCACCAAGATGAGAAAAGGCCTTTTCCGCAAATCTGGAGAGCTGCTGATCATCATCGTGGCCTATGTGATATACGAGGCGATCGCCTTGCCTGTTGACGTGCCATGCTGCATATCGGCGTATGTCGTGATTATGGAGATACTGAGCGTCCTGGAAAATCTTGACCAGGCGGGACTGCCGATACCGGTGTGGCTGACCAGACGACTAAAAAAAGCAGCGGATGCGTTGTCGGCGGATGACCCGGCGGAAGCGATCAAGATAGAAAAAACAGAAGAAGGGCAGAAGTAAATGATTGCTTTTATTTTTGTGGCGTTTATCCTTGGCTGGTTTATCCGCGAGTTAGGCCAATGGATAGATGAGATATGGAGAAATACACATGATGACAGCTGAAGAAAAGAGAACGGCAGCACTTGAGTTTATGCTTGATGTTGCCAACGATCAGACACACGGTTACAGCCAGCAGAACCGATGGGGACCGGACTACGATTGTAGTTCACTTATGATTTCCGCCTTCCAACAGGCGGGAGTGCCTGTCAAGACGAATGGGGCAACCTACACCGGCAACATGAAAGCGGTTTTTCTGCGCACTGGATTTGAAGATGTCACAAAGCAAGTCAACCTTGCAACCGGCAAAGGCTTAAAGCCTTCTGACGTTTTGCTGCATGAGCGTGACCACACAGCCATGTATTGCGGTGGTGGTGATATCGTACATGCACGGGGACAGTCTCACGGATCACCCAAAACGGGAGACCAGGGAAGCGAGATTGCTGTAACGAGATACTATAACTATCCGTGGCAGTGCGTATTACGCTACACGGGCGGCAAAGCCGAACCTACAGAAAAGAGATACGCTGTAAATTGTTCTTTGCCGATGCTCCAGAATGGCTCTGAGGGCGATATTGTCATGATATGGCAGATTATCACGGGCGCAGACGTTGACGGCGAATTCGGCCCGAATACGGAGTATGCAACAAAGCTGTTCCAGAGTAAGCACGGGCTTGAGGTTGACGGAATTGTTGGCCCGATATCGTGGGCGGCAGGGTTGAATAGTTTATAATGATGGGGCGGCGGTTGCCGCCTCTTTTTTCGTACAATTTCGTGTCATACTTCGTGTCATACTTCTCGGTATAAGTACAAAAATTACGTGAAATGATGTAATCATAATATAATGAAAAACCCCGTATTTACTGGAAAAATCAAAACTCCAGCAAGTACGGGGTTTTTCTGTTTTTACGGCTTAACGGGTTCGAGCCCCGTTGCGCCCATACCTAAAAGCCTTGGTTTTCAAGGCTTTTTATTTTTTTGTGTCATACTTCATGTCATACTTTCGAAAAACTCGTCCAAAAAGTAGTCCGACATCATGTCCTGGTACTTCTGTTTGTCTGCTTCGAAGATGCCCTGATACGTCTCCTGCATGACCTTGGAGCTCCTACCCCAGCCGCCAAAATCTGACAGATACGTGCTCGGGATGCCTATCACGGCTCCGATCGAGGCGAAGTAGTGCCGCAGGTCGTGGAAACGCATGCCAATCCCAAGACGGTTCCGCAGTGCCACGAACCGATGCGTGATGGATGTCGGGTTGTGCTTGATGATGAACTCCTCTGCCGGGCCTGTTCCGATCAGATCGGCGATGGGCTGAGGTATCTGCACGACCCTCACACTGTCGCTGGTCTTCGGGATCTCCTTATACAGGAAGTTATGATCCGCATCCTCTACCATGTCCGCATGGACCGATACCAGGCATCCACGGATGTCCTTGTACTTCAGACCGCATATCTCACCACGTCGGAGCGAGCCGAACGCAGCCAGTGCGATGCAGATCTTCATCTCGTCATCCGCAGCGTCGAACAGCCGCTGGATCTGATCGCCGGCAGGGGCCGTCTTCTTCTGCTTGACCCTCTTTGGCAGTGAGACACGGAAGGCCGCTTCCGGTCGGAACATCCCCACAGCTGACATCAGCAGGCCGTATATGTTCGAAACGGTCTTTGCGCTTCTGTCTGCGCTGATGGAAGATATGAACCGCTGCAGCTTCTCCGTGGTCAGCTTGTACACGCTCAGATCCCCGATGCTGTCGTAATACTTCCCCTGCAGTTGCCGGTATCCTCTGATCGTGGACGGAGAGAGCACGCCTTCCTTCGCTGATATGTACCGCTCGATGGCTTGCTGTACCGTCAAATCCATGCCGCCGGTCTTCTCGGACGCAGTGAACTGCGCTGCTGCCAGCTCGGCCAGTTTCTTGGTCGGAGCGGTGAATGATTTATACTTTTTCTGCCCTCCTTCGGTGTGGGAGTATACCCGGACTCTCCACGACCCTGACGGCAGCTTCTTAGCAGTTGCCATAAAAACACCCCCTAAATATTTAGGTGTTTCGGAACTGGGTGTGCTATAATTAAATTGCATCTTGGGCACATAGTTCCAAATACCTTTGTTCTTTCCCCGGCTTGCTCTCCATCAGGCCGGGGATTTTTGCTTTATTCGAGAGCTAATGTAAATTCAACTGGATCGCCACCTTTACCTGCGAAACCACTAATGTTAACAATTATCTCTGATTGGTCTGTTATGGCGAAGCTGACACCTACACGAAGAGTATCCGCACCAGAGCGAAGATCTGTGGCAGTATCTAACCATGCCTGATTGCTGCTAGGGTACGCATGCTTCATTTCTTTTCCGTGCTGAAAGGCCGTTACATCAAAGGAATTTGTAAAATGCTTCGTCTCTCCAGATCCGTTATAATAATCAAAATAAAGAATGACACACGGAACGTCTGATTGATCCGTTGTGATTTCAAAATCTGTGTATTCCATTGACATGCCATCATACTGCAATCCCGTTTCAACGGTTCCTGCTGGCTCAAATACTTCCTGCGCAGGTGCTTCAGATACTCCCGCAGGAGCTGCTCCGCCTTCCAGTGCAGCAACCCTCTGCTCAAGAGCCGCAACCTTTTCTTCCAGTGCGGCGATCCGATCGGCATCCTCTGCATGCACCGTCATTGGGAAGGCCAACATACAAGCAAGTGACAACATGGCAAGTTTCTTCATGGGTTTTCCTCCTTCTCTGTGTGCGTATCATGTGCTTCTGTTTCTATGAGATCGACATCAACATCAATGCAGTCGAAGTCGTTTCTCTTAAGGTGTTTCAGCTCGTGGAGATAGGTCTCCACATTTTCCTCATGCGTAAGCCTGGCATTCAAAATGATGACCGGCTCCCCGCCCCGCATGGTCACAAACCCTTTTACTCTTGGCGGCAGATCAATCAGTCTTACTTCCATGTCATTTACCTCCCGGCAACACTGTAGCAAATATGCTGTCGGGATTTTCCATCAGCTAAATTTTTCAATCAAGGTCTTGATGACCTCGAGGTCTTCTTTTCTGACCTTCCGGAGGCCATCGAAAAGGACTTTATATTCCGGGTTCTCAAAGAGGAACTGCGCAAGCTCACGCGCATCGTCTGAGAGATAGTAACTATCCGGAACATGTTCGCCTTTATCTTCGATCAGATCGGACTTATCACAGTGAAGATATTCCGCCAACATTTCGATCTTGCCCATTCTTGGGAACTTCAAGCCATTAATCCAATTGGATACAGTTGAAAACGGAATGCCCAGATCCCGAACAATATCCACTGCTTGCTTATCGTTCAATTCAAGTAGCCGTTTCAGATTTGCGCTAAATATTTTTCTCATGGTTTCTTCTGACATTGTGATCCCTCCCTATCCCCCTCTGAAATAATAGTACATCAAAAGCGGACAGCCCGCAACAATAGGTTTAAAATAATTCACTTTAAGGGTTGACACTACCCCGAAAGTGAAGTAGTATAGTGCTGTAAGGTACTTCGCCTAAAGCGAAGAGACAATAAAAAACAAGGAGGTGAAAGGATGCGAGTATCCTTAAAAGCGGCAAGAGTAAATGCTGAAATGAAGCAAACAGACGTAGCGGCGGCTTTGGGAGTACCTGTGGACAGGATCAAATATCTGGAGAGCAAGGAAGGGAGCCAGCGTATCACATACGAGACATTATTGACGCTGTGTGCACTGTATAAATGCACTCCGGATGATATTTTTTTGCCCATTGACTACCCTGAAAGCGAAGTGGTGGAGGATTAAAGCAATGCCAAGACTAAAAACCAAAGACCCACCGGAGCTGGTAGCGCTTCGAACGGAGATAGCCGCAGGGATGGCTTATCTGAACATCAATCGGACGGAACTGGCCAGACGGTCGGGCATCAACTATAACACGCTGTCGCTCCGTTTTTCCGACTTGGGGAGCATGAGAATGACGGAGCTGTGGAGTATAAGAAAAGTTTTCAGACAAGGGGGTTACAGGAATGACTGTAAATGAACTGATCAGATTGTATGGATGGGTACGGCTCGGCCTGTTGTGTGTCGTGCCGATAGCCGGGGGATGTTTCACGTTTGCGATGTGTGGCGAAATGCTCACATCGGTGCTGATTGGCATAGGGTTTGTGCTTCCGCTTCTGATGGAACTCCCGTCCAAGAAGGAAATCAAGCACCAGCTCATCACAGAGCGGAAGCGGCAGGAAAATATCTGGTTCAAGATGCTGTAAAAAAATCCCCGAAGCGCAGGGGATAAACGCAACGGGGAACGGGTCAAGGTGATTATATCACAGAGGGGAAAACATGGAAGAAATTTTAAAAGAAATCATTCACTTAGCGTATCAAATCAATGAGCGGAAACGGCCCATTTATGTGGGCTTTGATTATGACAAAGGGCCGGGGGCGGTCGTGGCTATACATGACTGTGATAAGGACACAAGTAAGGTATATATCTCAAGAGTACACGGTACCGACTGGACGTCTATTGGTGGCGAGGAATGGATGGTAAGAGACGAAGAATTCAAACAGTGCCGCATGGATCTGATACGCATTCTGGAGGAACAGAAATGAATGTACCCGACAACATTGATATCTATGAGGCAGGCATGCGGTAAGAAGAACGCAGGCATAAGCACGACAAAGAAGTTATTGCGGAATGCGATCTTTGCGGACAGGACATCTGTGAGGATGAGGACTATGTCTACATCGAGCCGTGGGATAAGTACGTATGTGAGCACTGTATGCTCTTTGAATTAGACAAAATGTGGAGGAATGGATAAATGACGATTTTCGAGAAGATGCTTGGCATCACAGCAGAATTACAGACGGTAGCGAAAAATCTGATGGTCGGCGAAGGCAGGAGCCAGTACAAGGCAGTCTCTGAGGGAGACGTACTGGCGGCGGTTAAACCGCTTGAGATCAAATACGGAGTCTACAGTTACCCGGTCAAGAGAACGGTTATCGACTCCGGCGAGATCGTATCCAAGAACGTCTACAAGGGGGAAGAAAAGGAAACACGCCGTTTGTGGCTGCGGGTCGAAACTGTGTATCGGTTTGTTAATACTGAGGCCCCCGATGAATACATCGAGATAACAACGTACGGTGACGGCGTTGACAGCCAGGATAAGGCACCGGGTAAAGCGATGACCTACAGCGACAAATACGCACTGCTGAAGGCGTACAAAATCCAGACTGGTGACGATCCGGACGCGAACGCTTCAGAGCCTCTGGCCCGGATCGAGAAGAAGCCGGCAAGCGAAGTGACGAAAAACGTGATCAGGACAATCTGTGAAAAGCACGGTGTGAACCTTGAGAAATGGCTGACTCAGAACGGCACGACCATGGAAACGCTGCAGGCCGACACGGCTGCGCAGATGCTGTCGACACTGAAGAGCCGTTTCGGGGATGACTGATGGAGACGCGGGGAAACCTTCGGGATGTGGCCCGGACACTGGACGGAAAGCACATGATCGTCAGCTTCCAGTGCGAGGCCACAACGACTGAGACCATAGAGGCCATCCTGGGGAAAGACCTTGATATCACAGCGAAGGTCCATAGGGAAAAGCGAAGCCTGAATGCGAACAGTTATTTCCATGTGCTGACAACGAAGATAGCTGCAGCAACAGGGAACACGGCAACGCATGAGAAGAACAGGCTGATCCGTGAGTATGGTTTCTGGCAGGTGATAGACGGCGTGATCCCGACGCTCACCATGAAAGCGGAGTATGAAGACCGTGTGCTTGACATGGACGGCCTGCACGTGAAAGTGGTCAGCCGTGACGGTGACACGATCCGCTTTGGACTGATGAGAGGAAGCCACACATACGACACAAAGGAAATGAGCCGCTTAATCGATGGCGCAGTACAGGACGCAAAGGATTTAGGGATTGAAACACTGACTCCCGCCGAACTGGAGCGCATGAAAGCGGCTTGGAGAAAGGACAGGGGATAAATGGAATACAGTAAGGTTTTGGAAGAACAGGAACGCTTGTTAAAGCCTCTGATGCGTGGAAAGACGAAGGCTGACACAGATTGCAGTTATCTGCTCAAGAGCGGCCCGAAACACTGCAAGGCAACCACAAACAAAAGCTGCAAGTGGTGTAAATTCTTCTCCCCGACAATCCACGCAAGGATGCGGCTGGTTGTCCAGGCAGCGTTAGAACAGGAAGCACTCAGAAAGAAAACAGAATACGAAAACAGGGATTTGAGGGAAGAACGTGAAGTCAATTATGAACGTATCTTCGAACTGGAAAAGAAAACAGAAGCAGTCACGACATTTGCACAGATCGGGAAGTCATGCGTAAGACACCACAAAAAGCAGCTTTCACGGATGTGAAAGAGTGCATTGTCTGCGGCAGCCCATACGTTGAGATGCACCACATCTTCCACGGGACGGGCCGCAGGCAGATATCTGATCAATACGGTTACGTTGTGCCCCTCTGCCGGAGACACCACACAGGCCCGGAGGGCGTGCACTTTAACAGGGCTTTCGATCTGGAACTGATGCGGAAAGCTCAAGACCATTTCGAAAGCCATTACGGCACAAGGGAAGACTTTATAAAGGTTTTCGGGAAAAGTTATCTATGAAAGCTTCCTGTATACTTTAAACAGTGAAGGGAAACAGCCTTGACCAAGAAAAATACCTCAAGTAAAGTTGGATTATTACTGACCCGCCAAAGTTGGTAAAATCCAAAATCACAAGAGGTATCTAAGATGAATGGTAAAGGCAGAAAGGCGAAAAATCAAGCAAATATCAACAATTCAATGAATGTTCTTTCAAAGGAAGAGCTTGGCAGAAGGATCGCAGCAGTTGAAGCAGACCTGAAGTCATCGACCTGGAAGGATCTGGAGATAGGTTTCAAGTTCGACAAGAATGCAAAGCTTACGTTTATCAGTGACGACATGCTGATCCTCGGATGCGATATCGGCAGTGAGACGCACTATGTGAGGGCAATTGATATCAGAGGACGGGAACTCAGCAAAGACGCATTTGCATTCAGTAACAACGCTGAGGGTTTCCAGAGTGCAAAAACATGGGCGATGCAGATCGCGGCGGAACACAGCAAGAAACAGATTGTTCTTGGACTGGAGCCGACAGGGCACTACTGGTTCTGCCTGGCAGCGTGGATGATCACGAACGGCATTAGTGTCGTGCAGGTCAATCCGTACGCGGTGAAGCAGACAAAGGAACTGGAGGACAATAGCCAGCTGAAGGACGACCGGAAGGATCCAAAGCTGATTGCAAATCTGGTGA
>ODAI010656420.1_pt1 | contig 36485 bp, 28 predicted proteins | sample 1539321 | NCBI WGS metagenome assembly ODAI01 (sample SAMN02144231, study PRJEB22623) | gut metagenome | biome: sheep rumen | host: Ovis aries | place: New Zealand
AATTGATTCAACAAAGTTTTGGTGGCTTATTTACGAAATTCCACTCTTCCAGCCGACGTGAGTCAGAGGAGAAGGCCACACCTATTATATATAACTGACGCGGGTCAGCGAGGAATGCATCTGCATAGTGCTTGTCGTGTATCTGCTGGATGGCCTCCTCGGCAGTGCCGTCGCGCTTCAGCTCCATGATGTAGACAAAGCCAGGTGTCTGGATGGTCACGTCGATGCGCCCGTTGCTCGTCGTCCGCTCCACCTCTACATAGAAGCCAAGCATCTTCAGGATTACCGCCATGCAGTTCTGGAAATACACCTCGCGGTCGCCCTGCACGGGGTAGCTGCCGTCGGAGGGGGTGTGGTCGAGGAACTGGCGGATGGTAGCCCACGAAACGACGTTGCGCTGTGCCAGCGAGCCGAAGCACACGGCGCGGGCGTTCTTGGCCACCTCGGCAATCTCGGTGGTATAGGGGATATTGTCCCATGCTACATTCTCCTTGATCTCGTATGCGGGTATTCCGTCACCGCTCAGTGTCACCTGCACCGTACCGGTGGGATATTTCACACGCGGCATGAGATAGTTCAGGTCATGCTCCTTCAATGCCTCAATGGTCTCATCAGCCAGTGCGTCCTCACCCAGTGCGCTGACAGCAAGTGTCTGCAGTCCGAACTGTCCTGCATGATAAGCAAAGTTAGCAGGCGCACCACCTAGTTTCTTTCCGTCGGGAAGTACATCCCATAATGCCTCACCGAGGCCTACTACATAACGTTTGTTAGCCATAATATTTAATCTTTAATTTTTAATCTTTAATTTTTAATCTTTAATGTTTCACCTTCGGAATATACGTGAAGAGGTAGAGCACACCGACGGCCATGACGGCTACGGCACCGGCCTGCCCCATGGCATCGCTGCAGAATCCCATGATGAGCGGGAAGATGGTACCACCGAAGAGTCCCATGATCATTAGGCCCGAAACCTCGTTCTGCTTGTCGGGCACGGAGAGCAGTGCCTCGGAGAACGCCATGGAGAAGATGTTGGAGTTGCCGTATCCCACCAGTGCGATGGCGGTATAGAGCACAGCTTTCGACTGTCCGCCGAACATGAGTGCCATGGATGCTGCCATGAGGCAAACACTGAAGATGAAGAACCACCGTGTCTTCATAATGCGGAGGAAGAAGGAACCGGTGAGGGCTCCGATGGTACGGAAGATGAAATAGAGCGATGTGGCGAAGGCTGCCTCGTTGAGCGTCATACCTACTCGCTCCATCAGCAACTTCGGTGCTGTGGTGTTGGTACCCACGTCAATGCCCACATGGCACATGATGCTGAAGAACGACAGCAGCACGATGGGTTTGCCGAGCAGTCTGATGCAGTCCATGAACGACGACGTGCGGCCTGCGGACATCTCCTCCTGGATGGGTGTTGCCCAAAGGAGTGCTGCAGAGAGGAGACCCACCACCAGATAAACGAGGAAGAGCACGCGCCAGTCGTAGCCGAAGGAAGGCATGGCTTGTGTGGCTCCCCACATGGCGAGATAGGGTGCCAGGAAGGAGGCGATGGCTTTCACAAACTGTCCGAAGGTCAGCGTGGATGCCAGGTTCTTGTCGCCGATGATGAGCATGGCCAGCGGGTTGATGCTGGTCTGCATGAGTGCATTGCCGATGCCCAGCAGGGAGAATGCGACAAGCATGGTGACGAACGAATTGTCGAACAGCGGTATGAAGAGCGACACGACGGTCACCAACAGCGATAGCAGCACGGTGTTCTTACGGCCTATCTTGTTCATCAGCATACCCGTGGGAACGCTGAAGATAAGGAACCAGAAGAATACCAACGACGGGAAGATGTTTGCTACTGAGTCAGTCAATCCCAAGTCTTCCTTCACATAATTGGAGGCTATGCCCACCAGGTCCACGAAGCCCATGCAAAAGAAGCTGAGCATCACGGGAATCAGATAAATCGATTTGTTCTTATTCATAATTCTTCACTTTTCACTTTTCACTTTTCATTTTTCACTTCATAGATAGTCGCCTTTCCTCCCTTCACCTGCAACTTGTTATACGGTTGGTTAGGGAATACCAGGTTGGTCATGGCCATCTTGCCGTCGGCATCGAACACCTCGATGCTACAGCGGTCTATGAAGATGCGCAGCTGTTTGATGACGCCATACGTGGGAGCTACCGTCGTGCAGGGGAACGCCTCGCTGAAATCTACTATGCCACTCTGCTGGCGGTCCATGGTGAAGGTCTGCTGTGGAGCATCGTATTTCATCACCACCCGCTCGCCTTTGTCATTCGAGAGCACGATTTCTGCCTGACTCTTCACGTCAACGACAATCTCGCAGGCCTCTGTAGGCTTCTTCACCTTGTTACCACGGAGTGCCAGCATCTCTTTCGAAGGCACCACGCTGACATAGGTCTCCTCGCCGGCACGGAACAGTCCCAAGTCGCGGGGAATCGAGTTGGCAGAGCGGAACTGCTTAGTGGGCACCTGGTTGGCATACTGCCAGTTGGACATCCATGCCAGTACGACATGGCGGTTCTCCGGTGCATTATAGAACGACACCGTGGCATAGTGGTCCTTTCCATAGTCGAGCCATTTCGTCACCTTCGGCATCGATTCGCAGGTGAACTTCCTGCCATCGAACTGTCCTACGAAATACTGGGTGGCACTTCCGCCGAAGGGTCCTCCGGGGTTGATGTTGCAAATGAGCACCCAATTTCTCATTCCTAATTTCTCATTTCTAATTTCGAACAGGTCAGGGCATTCCCATACACCGCCGTGATTGCCATACTCCTTACCAAATGAACTCTCATATTTCCAATCCTTCAAGTCTTTCGACGAATAGATGCGCATCTCCTGTCCGGCAGCCAGAATCAGGTTCCATGCCTTGATGTCCTCATTCCAGAACGGACGCGGGTCGCGGAAGTCTGCCACATCGCTGGTGGTCAGCACGGGATTGCCGGCATATTTCTGGAAGGTGCGTCCACCGTCCTTCGAGAAAGCCAGCGACTGTGTCTGGTGATGACCGGCAGAGGTGTACATGGCTACCACCTCGTCGCCCTTGACGACACATGAGCCGCTGAAGATGCTGCCCAGCCAGTCGGCCTCGATAGCCGTGGGCTGTGTCTCCCAGTGTATAAGGTCGCGCGAGGTAGAATGTCCCCACGTCATGTTCTCCCACTGAGAACCATAGGGGTTCCACTGGTAGTAGAGGTGCCAGGTTCCATCTTTATAAAACATACCATTCGGGTCGTTCATCCATCCGTACTGCGGGGTATGGTGATAGACGGGACGGAAGTGCTCGCGGTTGGTGGTGTCGAACGTGGAGGAATACTTCATCTCGCGCCAGCAGACAAACTCACCCACGGCACCCTTCTGCCGACGGTCACCGTGAAACTCGATGTCTAGAAGCTTGGCACCCTTCAGTTCCAGAGGCACATAATAATCGATGCGGTCAATGGCCAGCTTCACATTCAGCCGTTTCACCATCTCGTTGTCACCATTAAGCACGGCAATAGCCGCAATCTCTTCCGACTCCTGTACCGGCAACAGCAGATACTTCTCGCCCTGCTTCACCTTCAGCATGGCATGCTTGTCACCCAGCACGAAGAAGTTCACCTGTGCCGTTGCTCCCATGAGCATCGTCACTGCAGCCATCATTGTCAATAACAGTTTCTTCATGTCTTGTTGTTTTTAGTTATAATTATTTTGAATGATTTTGCTGCAAAATTATCATTTTCCCCCATTTCATCCTATAAATTATGATACATATAATAAGAAAAAACGTTCATTGCAACATTTTTCGCACTTTTTGTAACGAAAAAATCCACCCCGTAGTCATCACAACTATCAGGGTGGTTTCACAAAAGATAACACAAATCAACCTGTTTTGCCACTTACAACCTGCATTGTATTCCCACGCTGGGAACGTTTTATTCCTAGGCTGGGAATATTTTATTCCCAAGGTGGGAACAACACAAGACAATAAGGAACGAGTATTGCGCAATAAGGGTTGGTTATTGAACAATAAGGGCTGGTTATTGAACAATAAGGGCTGGTTATTGGAGAATAAGAGACGCTTATCGTTAGACCTAACATGGTTTTTAGGAAAGGTGCCTAAATAAAGGAGTTTTGAGAGATTAACAGGCTTCCAAGAGGTAACATCAGACCTAACATAGAGGTAACATCAGACCTAACATGAGAGCTAATCGGTCTTCATCGATTTTGATTTAACAACGGCAAATTTTCGTAGAATTTTACAGGAAACATTTGGTGAACACGATGTTTTTTTGTACCTTTGCAATGTTCTAAGACGTGGAAAGCACTTTTACGACGAAGGATAAGGTTTTAAGGAAAACGATTAACCAATTTAATAATTTATTCATGACACAAAATTCATCAATCAATGGGTGTGCTATGAATGCAGCCCTCGAGACAACGCTCGCAGTCGAGCTGTTTCTCAACGAAAATTACTGTTTCCGTCGCAATGTTTTGAACGGGAAGGTAGAGTTTACCATGAAGTCTGACAAAGACGTGTTGCCCGATGAGGCTGGCAACAGAACGTCGGACTCTTCTTCCGACTGGCGCCCACTAACCCAAGAGGCGTTTAACAGCATCATCCGCCGGGCCAAAAAGGAACAGGTGTGTGAAAAAGGCAGTCCGAAGACGGAGATTATGGAGTTTGTACATTCTGAGGATGTACCTGTACATAATCCAATAGGCGACTACCTGAAACAGTTGCCCAAATGGGATGGTCAGAACCACATTGCACAGCTCTTCAGCCGTCTGCCTGGCATTACTTCCGAGCAACAGGGTTATCTGGCAACGTGGTTCCTTTCTGCTGTAGCCCACTGGTTACAGATGGACACCCTTCACGGCAACGAGTGCGTACCAACACTGATAGGTGCTCAGGGGTGTGGAAAAACCACCTTCTTCCATCGGCTGTTGCCAACAGAACTGCGTCAGTACTATCTGGACCACCTGAACCTGTCGAATAAGTTCGATAAGGAGATGGCTCTGACGAACAACCTGCTGGTGCACCTCGACGAGCTGGATGCCATCCGTCCCAGCCAGCACGCTGCCCTGAAGCAGACCCTCTCGAAGAGTAAGGTGAACGGACGCCCCATCTATGGTTGTGCCCAGGAAGACCGTCCTCGCTTTGCCTCGTTTGTAGCAACGACGAACAATCCGCATCCGCTGACGGATCCGACTGGCTCGCGTCGCTATATCTGCCTGCAGGTTCCTGAGGGACAGTATATCGACAACTCGGGTGACATCGACTACGAACAACTCTACGCGCAGGCGATTTATGAACTGACGGTGGCTAAGACGCCTTATTGGTTCTCGAACGACGAGGTGGCACGTATTCAGCAACTGAATCAGAACTATCTCGTAGAAAAGGACATTGCAGAGATGGTGGAAGCCTGCTTCCGCAAGCCCAAGGAAGGTGAGGTGGCAAAGCTGATGAACTCGAAGATGCTGCTGACTCACATCCAGCATCAGTATCCTTCTGTTGACATCAATCACGGCAATAAGGTACGTGTGGGACAGACCATGACTTCCCTCGGCTATGAGTCGGCAGATCACAGCAATGTGCCCTTCTACAAAGTCATTCCTTTGCAGGTTGCATAAACGGGCGATGTTAGGTCTGTGTTACCTCTGTGTTAGGTCTATGTTAGGTGTGTTAGGAGTGACTAACACACCCACTTGCTTCAAAATCAAGTAATTACGTTTTATTAATGTTAGGTCTTATGGAAAAACAGTTAGAATCTAAAAATATTCCTTATGGATATGCACTTTGTTTCAACGAAAGCTGTCCGTTGCGCGATACATGCCTGCACTATCAGGCTTATCTGATGAAATATGAGAATCGACTTGGCGGACCAGCCATCTATCCGGATGCCTGGAAGAATGGTCCATGTAAGCGTTACAACGAAGCCAAAATTGTACGGAAGGCGTGGGGTTTCACGCATATATATAATAATGTGCCACACTATCTGCGTGCAGAGGCTCGCCAAAAGGTCAGCAATTATTTCAGTAACGGCTGCGGACCTTATTACCGCTACCATCATGGCGACAACAAGCTCTCGCCCAGTCAGCAGGCGGACATCATGGCTATCCTTGCCAAATACGGTAGCACCGACGGCCTGTCCTTCGATCATTACGAAACCGATTGGGACTTCGACTGACCATATCAGAAAAGGCGCAGCCGTAATGGTTGCGCCTTCACTAAATGAAACAAAAGCAATCTTATACCTTTGTAAAATCTAACTATTAACTTTATCTAAGAACTTTCTTTCCGTTAACGATATAGAGTCCTTTTCCTGGATTATGAACTTTTTGACCAGCGAGGTTGTATATCACCTCAGAAGTGTTTGATGAGGGATAGGCTGACAGTTCATGAACACCTGTGCTCTCTTTCTTTACGAGAACAATGGCGGTGAAGTTGAAAGGATTGCCGCCTTCCTTGTTACACTGGACCATGAGTCGGTCGGTGTCGAGTCTTGTAGCCATGTTAATGCCCTCAAGGCTGAGTTCTGCATACTCATTGGTCATGGTCATAGTGGTCTGGTCGCCCAACTTGCCACCGTCGCCCCACTTGGTAAGTACGTTGATGACATAGTCGGTGCGGTTGGCCTCCGAATAGAAGCGGATAGCCTTGTAGTCGCTCCAGTTAATGCCGTCGAATGAAGTCTTTGCTATCTCCAGGGTACTCCACTCGTCCATCCAGAAGTAACCTGTCCAGACGGTATTCTCATCGACATTGTCCTTGCCGTCGCCATACCATATCTTGGTGGCGGTGAAACCAGTACCGCAAATCTCCAGTCCATGATTCTTCAGACAAGCCAGCATGCCTGGAGTGATAAACACCTCCATATTGTTCTGGTCTGCAAAGATTTTGTGCATATAGCGAGTGCCGGGCAGCATGCCGCCGTTACTGTGCAATTCGATGACCTCACCTGTGGCGTCCTTAAATTCGACGACGATTTTCTGACCTACTTGGGCTTCTGCAAACCTTGCGGCCTCGATAGTCAGTGTTTTAGACCAATCTACCGCATGCGTACCTTCCCACAGATCAGTAGCCATAGCGATAGAAGTAGTTGCCATCAGGCATAGGAGTAAAAATACTTTTTTCATATATAATTGTTTTTTTTATTAATAGAAATCATTGACTGCGGAGGGTGATGTTTTCCGCAGTCAATGACAAATAGTTTTTACTGTACTCTCACCTTCACGTCGCTGACGGTGACGGTGCCTCCGTCGTAGCTATTGATGCTCCAGCAGTTCTTTGTGATACCGTAGATGCGGTTGGTGTAGCATACGTTGTCGTTGATGTACATGACGAGCACGGAGTTGTCGGTGTAGATATCCACCTTGTAGGTGTTGTCAGCAGGACGGGCGAAGCCGTAGCCGTCGATACCGCGGATGAATCCGTGACCCTCGCTGCCTTCCTCTTCGAAGTTCACCTTGCGCCAGTTGTCGTTCCCGGGCTCGGGGTTAACAACCATGGTGTAGTATTTCTTCGAGTCGGTGGCGCGCACTACGGAGATGCCGAACTTGTCGGAGTTGCCGGCAGTCTTGACGGTGAACGAGATGTGGTTGCAGGCGCCCAGTCGGTTGTAGAGCACGTAGGCTCCATCGCCGCTGAGTGTGCCGTTGTTATATCCGTTGCTGGCCATGACGTTCAGGGCTGCATCCTTGGTGTATTTGTCGGCGATGGCGGGCACGGCACCGAGGGTCAGCGTGCCGTCGGCATGCTGGATAATCTTGTGGCATACCAGTGCACCGGCCCATGCGGGCTCGCTGTCAGCACCCACGTTGATGTTCTTGTCGAAGAGGGTGGCTCCCTCGCGGATGGGACACCATCCCCAGATGTAGCGGTCGGTGCCGTCGGAGGCTGTCTTGCCGGCATAGAAAGCACGGGTGTCGAGCACGCCCTCCTTGCCGTCCTGAGGCCAGTGGGCACCCGGGTCGCCGAAGCAGTCCTTCAGTCCCTGGAAACTCTTGGCCATCATGTACTTCACCTTACGGCTCCAGTCGGTACGGTAACCCTCGCTGTAGATGAAGTACCACCAGTCGCCCATCTTGAAGATGTCGGGGCACTCACACATGCGGTCCCATACCATGTTGAACTGACCTACGTATTCCCAGTTCTTCAGGTCGGTAGATTTGAAGTCGAGGAACTTCAGCTTGCCGGAAATTACCATGTGCCACAGACCGTCGTCGGCCTTGAACACCTGAGGATCGCGGAAGTCGGTGCCGGTGTTGTAGTCGGAACCCTTCAGCGTCCACTGGTAGTCCTTGGTCCATGTCTTGAAGTCGGGCGACGTAGCGCGCAACACCACCTCGCGGACACTACCAGCCTGGAAACTGTGACCGGTATAATAGATGTAGTACTGCTTGTCGGCCTCGCTATAGACGGCACAACCCGTACCCAGTGCTGCATCGGCATCCATCACGGAAGAACCGGTGGGGAGGATTTCGCCCAGCGACTCATAGTTGGCGCAGTCGTCGGTGGTCACTGCCCAGAAGGGGTGGTAGGTAGGTCCGTTGTTGACATACTCCTGGAGGTAAAGAACCTTGAAATCACCGGTATTCTCGTCGTAGAACGGCATAGGGTCGCCACAACGGCCAATCTGCGGATTGTAGTACGTCTGCTGTGCGTTAGGCTCGGTGGGGGTGAAAAACTCCGTCGTGCCAGCCCAGTTCTTGTCGGGGTCAGGACTGTAGGTGTCGTCACTGCAGCTGGTGCCTGCTGCGCACAAGGCGCAGCCCACCAGACCGGTATAGAATATATTATACATCTTTTTCATAATGCGTTATTTCGTTAAAATGTTGAAAGCATTCGACGTGATTATCTCGATGTTCTTGTGGAACTTCTCGGTATAGCCAGGTTCATAGGTGTAAGAGAACCAGTCGTAGCAACCGGAACCGATACAGATAACGTGACCCTTGCCATCGTGGGCAGGATACTCCCAGGCTACCACGGCACCGTCGCCACCGACACCAAGGATGGTACCTCCCGTGCGGGCTTCCCAAGCTCCGTGGTTGTCATAGCCACCCCAGTCTGCTCCGATGTGATACTGAGCGGTGGAGTTGGTGATGTGATAACCGGCATCGGTGCAATAGACGCGGTTAGGATCGTCGCCGGCAATGATGCCCTGCCAAAGCGGATGACCCTGCTGTCCGGCGTACATCTGGAAGTCCCAAGGACCGCCGCAGGTCTCTGCCTCGAACTCGTTCTGACCCCAGCAGTTGTTTGGTGTGGTCCACTCGTCGTCACCGGTAACACCGATGAACGAAGGAACATTCGTGGCATAGCGTGTGAAGAAGAACGAACCGCCATTCTCGTAGAACGAACGAAGCTCGTTGAGCGTGTTCATAGCTTCGGGAGCTTTCAGCACGAACTGGTCGTGACCGTCAACACCACCGTCGTAGTGGAAGTGCCACCACATCACCTTACACTCAGAGAGGTCGATGGTTCCGGCACGGAGGTCGGCAAACGAAGCATAGAGGGTCTTGGGAACATTGCCCAGCATCCACTGGCAAGCAGCCTTGGCCTCTGGGTCGAGGTCGTCCATCGTAGGAGCTGTACCCAGGAACAGGGCATAGGGCTTGTCGATAGAGATCACCGTGACGGTGTATTCGCTCTCGGCGGAGTTGTTGGTCACCTTATACTTCACAGGATGGGTGAAGTCCTGGGCAACACCCGTTGCGGGCGATAGCGTGGCATTGGCACTGTAGGAAATGGTGGGCACCAGGTTGCTCAGGTCCATGCCACCGGGCAGATAGACGGTGATGGTCTTCTTAGACTCGTCGATAGAACCCGTATAGATGTCGTTGATGACGAAACTGTAGATGCGAGCCTCATCGTGCATCACATAGAGCGTCCACTCCAGCGATACGTCGCCATTGCGAACAATCAGCGACTTGGCATTGTCCATGTCGAGGGTCTCACCCTGCTTCACATTACAAGTAGCACCCTCGGAGAGCGTCAGCTTGCTGACCGTCATGGCCGAGGTCTCATACACCTCCGGCAAACGGACCACGATGCTGCGGGAGGTCAGGTCGATATTACCCTCATAGGCGTCGAGCGATAAAGCTTCCACCATGCAGTCGCCGGAAAGCCGAAGGTCGCTAACATGGTCGCTAGAGCATGACCACAGGCCAAGGGCCAGGCAGAGGGCATAGAATATATTGAATATCTTTTTCATATAATTCATAATTTATAATGCATTATTCATAATTCAGAAACGATCAGAAATTCATTACTCATTTCTCATTACTCATTTCTCATTTTTATTTACCAGTTTCCGCAGTTCTGAACGTAGTTGCCGCGCGCTGCTGACATCTGCACGAATGGTATCGGCAAGTATTCACCCTTGTTGGCAGTGAAATGAGCATCGCTGTACAGAGCGCAGTTGTCAATCTCCTCAGCATAGTACTTGTTCAGCACGGTGGCAGCATCGCCCCAGCGAACAAGGTCGAAGAAACGCTCAGACTCCATAGCCAGCTCCAGGCGGCGCTCCATCTTCACAATCTTCACCGTCTCGTCCTTGCTGTAAGAGCCTTTATATGGGGTAACATACATTTTCACGCCGTAGGTGTTCTGATAGCTGCCTATCATCTGGGTACTGCCGGCAGCACGCTGACGAATCTGGTTCACCAGAGCGATGGCCTGCTCGCTGTTGCCCAGCTGTGCATACGCCTCGGCACGCATCAGCAGCACGTCGGCATAGCGGAACACGATGCGGTTCATGGAAGAAGCCCAGTAGGAACCCTTGATAAGATACTCACCGATGAGTGCAGGATCGACATTCTGCTTCAGCGATACATAGTAGCCATAGACACCACCGGAACGGCTCCACACGCTGGTCTTGTCCATCATGTAGTTCTTGTTGAACATATAGGGCAGACCGGGCATACCAACGGTCAGGAACAGACGGGGGTCGGCATTATCGACATTCATGTCGTAGTCCTTCTGATTGAACGTGTCAAGCAGGGGCAGACCATCGGCACCGGTACGATAGGCATTCACCAGGTTCTGTGAAGGCTTGAAGAAGTCGGTACCGCCATCGGTAGCGCCGGGGATGTTGGGGGGAATCAGTCCGTAGCTCCAGTTCAGGTTACCATAGGTAGAACCGTCGTTGCGGGAATACTGGATAGCCCAGATACTCTCGATGCCGTTCTCAAACTGCTCCTCAGGACGGAAGTTGTTGTGGATGTCAGCCTCCAGACCATAGTTGGCATAGAGCGTAGGATTGGTATATTCAATAACCTTCTGCAACTCAGCCTGGTTGATACTGGTCACCTGGTTGGTGTTCTCATCGTCCTGATGATAGGCCTTGTAAAGATAAACCTTTGCCAGGAAAGCAGCAGCGGCAGCCTTGGTGGGACGGCCCTTGTCGGCTTGCTTCTCAGGCAACACTTTGAACGCCTCCTCGAGGTCGTTGATAATCAACTGCCAACCTTCGTCGTTCGAGAACTCACGGTTCGACAGGTTGTTGTACTCATCGTAAGTCAAGTTCTCGTTGATAACAAACGGGATATGCTTATACAGACGCTTCAGCAGGAAGTGACCATAGGCACGCAGGAACTTCATCTCGGCCAGTCGCTGCTGCTTCATGTCGAAATCACTCACGTTCAGCAAGGCAATGGCACTGTTCACACGAGAGAGACTGTTGTACAGGCGTACCCACATGTCGTTGATGTTCCAGTTGGTGGTGAGCACACCCTGCTGGATTTCCAGCTGATGGAACACGTCGCCGTCGCCAGGACCCGAACCGCCCTTGTAGGCATCGTCGGAACGAACCTCAAAGTTCCACATCGAGAACGATGAGTTAATATCTTCTGCCGTGGTAAAGATGGCATACGCTGATACCACCATAGCCTCAGCATTCGCCGGAGTCTTCACCTGTTCATCGCTCAGCGTTCCCTGAGGTACATGCTTGTCAAGGAAGCTCTCGCAAGAAGAGAAACCACCGGCGAGACAGATTGAACAAACTATATATAATAACTTTTTCATAATGGCTGTCGTTTTAGAATGATACATTGAGACCGAACGTTACGTTAAGAGGAATAGGATAGCCGAAGTTGGCATTCTCCGGATCAACACCCGTAAACTTCTTGCTCTTGATGGTCAGCAGGTTCTGGGCTGACAGATAGACACGGACACGTGTCATGTAAATCTTCTCCACCAGACTCTTCGGCAGGTTGTAGCCCAACTGGACGGTGCGCAGCTTGGCATAGGAGCCGTTCTCCACGAAATAGCTGGACACGCGCTTCTCGTTGTTGTTGTCCATCGTGCTCAGGGCAGGAATGGTAGAACCGGCATTGTTGGGCGTCCATGCACTAAGCAGACGCTGACCCTTGTTCAGGTTCGAAATGTTCAGACCCTGCCACAGATCGGTCTCGCGCTTCAGGTCGGTGATGACGTCAACACCCTGCACACCCTGCCAGAACATGGTGAAGTCGAAGTTCTTATACTGCAGGTAGATGTTCAGACCCCATGTGAAGTCGGGTGTCGGATCGTAAATCCAATCCTGGTCAGCCTCGTTGATGACACCGTCGCCATTGAGGTCCTTCCAGCGGATACGGCCTACACCGGCACCATTCTGTACGGCATGGTTATCCACCTCCTGCTGGTTGCAGAAGATACCGTCGTAGATGTAGCCCACCTGTGAATACATCGGATGTCCGATAACACTCTTCACGCCATTACCACCGAAGGCTCCGTTGGCTGCCACGGTCTCGGGCAACTTCGTCACCTCATTGCGATAAGTGCCGATGTTACCGTTGATGTCGTAAGAGAACTTGCCTATCTCACCACGATAGCCGAGGTTGAACTCGATACCCTTATTCTTCACCTCACCGGCATTAATCCACTGTGAGGCACCCTCACCCATCACACCGATAGCGGGCATATCGACGAGAATGTCGGTAGTCTTCTTGTAATACCATTCGAACGAACCGTAGAGTGCGTTATGGAACAGGCCGAAGTCGAAACCAAGGTTGGTCTGCGTGGTGGTCTCCCACTTCAGGTCGTCATTACCCAGACGGGTGCGACGGAAACCGCTGGGCAACTGCTTGCCACCGTTCGTTCCCTCGATGTCATAGCTAGTACCATAGCTCTGTCCGCCGAACTGTGCCTCGCCATAGTTGCTCTCATAGAGCGTATAGCGGGCAATGACAGGAATCTCCTGGTTACCGGTCTGACCCCATGAAGCACGGAGCTTCAGGTTGTCCAACCATGTCAGATTCTTCATGAAGTTCTCCTGGCTGATGCGCCAACCGGCACTGACAGAGGGGAACGTACCATAGCGGTTGTTCTTACCGAAACGGCTCGAGCCGTCACGACGTATCGTGAAGCTGGCCATGTATTTATCATCGTAAGTATAGTTGATCTTGCCGAAGAAAGAGGTCAGCGTGAAGCCTTCGCCACCACCGTAAGCCTCTGTCTCGCCCACACCGGCGTTAGGCCACATGTAGTCAGGATCCAAGACGGCAAAGTCGTAACGCTTGCCGCTGAAGTAGCGGTCGTCCTCGCGGTTCAGCTCCATACCGATCATAGCGTCACCACGATGCTTTCCCTTCTCGAAATTATAGGTAGCAATGGCGTTCCACATCCATTTCACCCAGTGCTCCTGCTTAGGCTCTACAGCATTCGTCTTGTTGGCCACAGTACCCTCCGTAATAGGATAGGTGAAGATACGCTGCTCCTTCTGGGCATAGTCCAGACCGAAGGTAGAGCGGATATGTAAATTCTTCATGGGGTTGACGTCCAGATAAGCATCACCGAACAGGCGCCAGTAGGTGTAGCGGTTGTCCTTGTTACGCTCCAGACGGGCCACAGGGTTCTCACGGTCGGGATAGCCACCTACAGGACCAGCAAACTCGCCCTTCGTGGTATATACAGGCAGTGAGGGGTTGAACTGCAGCACGTTCTGCAGGAATCCACCAGGAGCCTGCACCTCGCTGGTGCGGTTCAGTGTGAAGTGCTCACCCACAGTCAGCACATCCAGGTCCTTCATCTTCAGCAGCTTGTACTCGGTATTCATACGTGCCGAGAAACGCTCGAAGTCGGAATGCTTGATAATACCCTTGTTCTTATAATAGCCCAGCGAGAAGAAAGAAGAGCCCTTCTCCGAGCCATTGCTCAGCGATACGTTGTACTGCTGAACCAAACCCGTGCGGGTAGTCTCCTTGAACCAGTCGGTGTCAGCGGCAGGCGTAGTGCCGGCAGCATCCAGATACTTATCCAGGCCGACACTGTTCAGCACGGGATTGCCTTGTGCATCATAGCTCCAGTTGAAGTTATATCCCAAGCTGTTACGGTTGGGGTCCAAGCCGTCGTTCACGTATGCACCCCACAATACCTGGCCGTACTCCTTGGCATTGAGCACTTCCATCTTGTGGGCGTAGGTCTGTACCGATACGCTGGCATCGAAGTCAATCTTGATCTTGCCTTCCTTGCCTTTCTTGGTGGTAATGATAATCACACCGTTGGCAGCACGCGAACCGTAGATAGAGGCTGAGGCGGCATCCTTCAATACCTGGATGCTCTCGATGTCGTTACCGTTCAACTCATGCATGCCGGCTTTCGTGGGAACACCATCGATGATGTACAGCGGGTCGTTGTTGTTCAGCGTTCCAACACCACGGATGCGAACTTGGGCAGCACCAGAGGGAGAACCGTCGGCAGAGATGTTCATGCCAGGCACGCGACCCTGCATGGCCTTCATCGGGTTGTTCTCGTTCTGCTTGGCAAGCTCGCTGACACTCACTACCGAAACGGCACCGGTCAGGTCGGCCTTACGCTGGGTGGTATAACCTGTTACCACCACCTCATTCAGCGATAGGGCATCCTCCTGCAGTGTCACCGTCATTCCCTGCTTGGCAGCCTGCTCTTGTGTCAGATAGCCAATGTAGGAGAAGACGAGTGTCTTTCCTGCCTGCACCTTTAACTTGAAGTTTCCGTCGAAATCGGTCACCGTACCATTGGTTGTACCTTTCTCCATCACGGTAGCACCAATGACAGGACCCATCGCATCGACCACTGTTCCCGAAATCTCCTGTTGCGCGTACACCATAGTACAGATGGCGAGCATCAGGAAACTCAGTACTCGTCTTTTTGAGACGCTTGCTAATGCAAGAATGAATCTTTTTTGTTTCATTTGCTTTGTTAAATTGGTTAGTAAAATTAAAAAATCTGCTGCAAAGATAACCAACTAACGCGCACGAATGTATCAAATATCGTTCACAGAACGTTAAAAATGATACATGAAACAAATTTTGATTAAAAAGGCTTTTTCGTTCAATCCTTTATTTTTTCACTTTTCACTAGCGAAGCGTTTCACTATTCACTAGGGCAAAGCCCGCCATTCCTTATCTCTCCCGGCAGTTTGCCATATTCCTCCTTGAAACACTTCGAGAAATACCCCGGCGTATTAAATCCCACCTCAAAGGCAATCTCCGCCACCGTCTTGGTGGTAGAACCCAATAGTACGTAGGCTTCCTGCAGGCGCATCTTTCGCAGCAGTTCCACCGGTGTCACACCAGTGATGGCTTTCACTTTGCGGTACAGTTGCACGCGACCGAGTCCCATTTTTTCACCTAGTTCCTCCATCTTCAGGTTCGGGTTCGACAAATTCTTACTGATAGCCTCGTTCAGTTGTTCGGCAAACAGCGTGTCCTGCTTCTTCGGGGCGGGCAGCATATCCTGCGGCGTACTGAATATCTCCACTACCTTACGACGGTTGGCATCGGTATAGAACAAAAGCTGTTCCTCGTTCATCGACTGTCGCTGGCGGATGGTCTTCTTGGTCTGCCACCAGGCGCGCCATGCGATAACCACCGACACGATGAGCAGCAGGATGGTCACCATGCTCGCCGCCAGCATCTTCCGTTGTGCGTTATACAGTCCGAAATAATCCTCCAGCTTGTCGTTAATGGTAATCATGTGCGTATTCTGTTCCATCAGTTCACGCTCGTTCAAATCGACCAAATTCACGTTCAGCGGCGTTACCATCATGCCATTCAGGATGTTCTCGCGCTCGTAGGGCTGCCCCGTCAAGATGTCCAAGGCCAGCTTCACGATTTTCTCGCCGTGGGTAGGATAAATGTACGAGCCTACCTGATGACCCAGTTGCACATACTCAATGCCCTCGCCGGGCAATCCGTCGATACCGATAATCTGGACTTTGCCCTCCAGGTCCAGTTCCACCACAGCCTTATACACACCCGTGGCCATTCCGTCGTTGTGGCAGAACACCACATCGGGCAACTGTCCTGCCTTCACTTGCTGCTCCATGATGCTGCAAGCCTTGTCGGATGTCCAGTCGGCTTCCTTGCAAACATAGTTGATGGCAGGATGCTCATTCATGATGGTAGCAAATCCTTCGTGGCGCTCAAGGGCAGGCGATGTTGCCATACTACCCGTAATCTCCAGCACATGCTGGCCACCCAACTCTATGGCATAGCGCGCCGCTATACTGCCCGCCTCCTGATTACTGCCACCGATAAAGGCGGTATAATGGTCGTTCGTCGCCTTACGGTCGAAATAGATCACGGGGATACCCTTCTCACGCACCTTGGCAATGGTCGATGCGATGGGCGCCGACTCGTTGGGAGCCACCACCAGCAAGTCGATACCACTATCCACCAGCGAGTCTATCTGGGCTATCTGCCGTTGGGTGTTGTCGTTGGCACAGGCAATGCTCACCTCCGCCGGCTGGTCGTACAGATGCTGGGCAGCCAGCATCTCGCTGTTCACCTTCTCGCGCCATTGTCCCCCGCCACATTGTGACACGCCAATCCTGTACGTCTTCCCGCCCGTACAAGCCGTCAGCCCCAAGGCCATGACCGTCATGATCAATAAGACTCCCTGTTTCATAATGGTTAGTGTAATCCGCTTTTCGGCAGGCAAAGATAAGCAAAAATAGGAATATCACCAAGAAAACACGGCATTAAATGATGAATGGGACCGTCCAATCACCGGAAAGTCCCATTGCCTAAAATCCTAACACCTAACGAAAATATTACACTACTAACTAAAAACTACTAAAAAATCGACCAATAACTAAATACCACTAACTAAAACAATCCACTATGCAATCTCTTTCATTTTCTAATTTTCTGCTGCAAAATTAATCAGAAAACCCCAACAACACTATCATTTTTCGTTCTTCGATTAAGAAAAATCGTTCAATGCAACAATTTTGCAAGCATTGAACGATTTTTGATATTATAATGAAATAAAAAGCTATTTCCTCACATCGCCAGGCAACATGCCGTAGGACTCCTTGAAGCACTTGGTGAAATAAGAGGGAGCGGTGAAGCCAACCTGATAGGCTATCTCGCTGACGCTCTTGTCGGTGGTCATCAGCAACCTATAGGCGCGATTAAGGCGGGCTGTGCGAAGCAGTTCGACGGGTGTGGAGCCTGTGACAGACTTCACCTTGCGGTAGAGCTGTACACGGCTCAGGTTCATGTCGGCAGCAAGGTCTTCCACGCTGAGCTCGCTGTTTTCCAGTCGCGACTCTACCACTTCCTTGAAGCGGGTGATGAAAAAAGAGCCCTGTACGGATTCGGGGGTGTCGTCGTCGGTTCGGATGGCAGAGTCGTCATCAGTAGCTTGGGCAGTGTCAGAGGGCATGGGGATATCGTCGGTGCTCATGTTCCACAGGGTGTTGGCAACGCGTTCTTTCTGCATGCTGATCTTGTTGATATGATAGATATAGAACAGCACGAGGCTGATGATGAGCAGGGCGATGACGATGACGGCGAGGGTGGTGATGGTGCGCTGGCTGTCGAGCTTGTGAAGGTAGCTGTCGGCTTTCAGGTGCAGACGGTCGAGGTAGGCGGTCTGGCGGATGATTTCCTCGCTCTGCATGAGCAGGGAACTGGCATTATCGCGGGTAACGAGGGCTGCCTGCAGGTGGGTCTCCTTCTGATAAGGCTTGCCTTCGAGGATGTCAATGGCCAACTGGAGCACTTTATCACCATGAGTAGGATAGATATAGGAGGCATCGAGAATGGAGTCGCGAACCTGACGGATGCCGCCATGCTCACCGGGGAGACCGTCGATGCCACAGAACAGGGGGAGGGCACGGTTGGTTTCGAGGAAGGCGGTACGTGCTCCAGTAGCACTTCGGTCGTTCATGCCGAACACCAGATCGACTGGGGTGTCGGGATGGGCGGCCAACCACTGGCGGACGGCTAGGTGGGCGCGCGGCTCTGTCCAGTCGCCTTGCACGCTGCCCACCACCTGAATACCAGGTGCATTCTTCAGCGCATCGACAAAACCGTTGTGTCGCTCAATGGCGGGAGAAGAGCCTGCCAGTCCCTTGATCTCCAGGACATGCCCGTGACACTTCAGGCGGGAGACGATGTAACGACCCATCACTTGACCCATCTCGTAGTTGTCGGCACTCATAAAGGCGGTGTATTTCCGCGAATTGGTCTTACGCTCGAACACGATAACGGGGATGCCCTGGTCGAAGGCACGGTCGATAGCAGGGGAAATGGTTGCCACTTGGTTAGGAGCCACTATCAGCAGATCGATGCCACTGGCCACGAGCGAGTCGATCTGCACGATCTGCCGCTCGTCGCTGTCGTAGGCTGCGGCAAAGCGGAGCTCTACGCCGTCCTGCAGGTAGGCGCCCATGCGAAGTTCGGCATTCTGCTTCTCACGCCAGATATCTGCCGAGCATTGTGACACGCCGATGACGTAACGGGGCGCCTTGGGGGTGCATCCCGTTGTAAGAAAGAGTATGACCAGAGCCATACTTAACGTTAATTTCCGTATCATGGTAGTATATCGTTAGTAGTTTTACTTATTCCAGCAGTTTCAAAGCCCTCTGCACGGTGTCGCTGAGGGTGTTCATGATGGTGTAGTATTCGTTCATAGTCCACAGGTCACGGGCTATGAGAGCCTTCAGTTGGGTGCGCAGGTAGGGCAGTGTGGTCTGCAGCTCAGCATCGTCGGCGGGCTTGACGTTCTGCTTCTCGCCTTCAGCCTTGATACGGTCGATGAGTGACTGGGGCACTTCAAAATGCTGGCGGAAATCGTTGAAGTCTTTATACCGCTGCTGCAACTGATGGCGATGCTCATCGACATAGCGCAGGTTCTGCGTGATAAGGACAGACTTGGCTGCCAGCTGCCGATGATACTTGGTGTATTTCAGGGTGTCGAGGGGCACAAACTCGTCGGGCATGATACCGCCACCGCCATAAACGACACGGTGCTTCTTGAGGGTGTAGTATTTCAACGAGTCGGCAAAATGGACACTGTCGGCAGACATCAGCTCACCACTCTTCAGGCGATGTAGCATGTCCTCGGCATAATCTTTCTGGTTGCCTTTCTCGTAAGGTTTCTGGATGCAACGCCCAGAGGGGGTATAGTAATGAGCTACAGTAAGGCGGATCATGGAACCATCGGGCAGGTCGATGGGACGCTGTACAAGACCCTTTCCGAAGGTACGACGACCCACCACGATGCCGCGGTCGTGGTCCTGGATAGCTCCCGACACTATCTCGGCAGCCGAAGCGGTATAGCTATCGACAAGCACTACTACCCTACCCTCGGTGAAGAGTCCGCCTCCCGCAGCATTGTATTCGGCACGCTGGGTGCGCCTACCCTGGGTATAAACAATAAGGTCGCCGGCGGCAAGGAACTCGTCTGCCACCTTCACGGCGGCATGCAGATAGCCACCACCATTCTCCTGGAGGTCGAGCACGAGCGATTTCATGCCCTCCTTCTTCAACTGTTTCAGGCTCTCACAGAACTCGTCGTGCGTAGTAGCCCCGAAGCTGCCAATGCGGATATAGCCCACCTGTGGACGAATCATATAGGTGGCATCGATGGTCTTCAAGGGAATCTTGTCGCGGGTGACAACGAAAGACAGGGTGTCAGCTATGTCGCGACGCACTATGCCCAGATTGACCTTGGTGCCCTTCGGACCGCGCAGGCGGCGCATAATCTCCTCGCGGGCCATCTTCACACCTGCAATGGCGGTGTCATTGACGCTGACGATACGGTCGCCAGCAATGATACCCACCTTCTCGGAAGGTCCGCCGCTGATGGTCTGGATGACGAGCAGGGTGTCTTCCACCATGTTGAACTGTACGCCGATGCCTTCAAAATTGCCTTGAAGGGGCTCGTTGGCGGCCTTTACCTCCTTGGCGGTGAGGTAACTGCTGTGCGGGTCAAGCTTCTCTATCATGCCCCGTATGCCATCTTCCACCAACTTCTGTTCATCAACACTATCAACATACAGGTTGTTGACGGCCATCTCGGCAATCTGCAACTTGCGCAGAGGCGAGTCGGCTCCCATATTGATGCGCATCTGAGCGGAGCAGATGAGAAATGAGAAATGAGTAATGAGAAATGTAAGCAGTATCTTCTTATTCATATGAATTATGAATTATGCATTATAATTACTCATAGTCGTAGTCTTCAGGCTTGTCTTCCTCGATGACGAGGTTGTCGATGATGAAGTTCTGACGCTCCATAGTGTTCTTGCCCATGTAGTATTCCAGCAGTTTCTGCACCTGGTCATTCTTATGCAGGGTGACCTGTTCCAGTCGGATGTCAGGACCGATGAAACCGGCAAATTCGTCGGGAGAAATCTCACCAAGACCCTTGAATCGCGTGATTTCCGGGTCGGGCCCTAACTCCTGGATAGCCTGCATACGCTCCTCCTCGCTATAGCAGTAACGCGTGATGAAATCGCTTTTAGCTTTTGGCAATTGGCTATTGCCCTTCTTGGCATCCTCGTCGGCAAGTACCTGCTTATTCTTAATCTTCGTGCGCTTGTTACGAACACGGAAGAGGGGGGTCTGCAACACATAGACATGACCTTTCTTGATGAGTTCTGGGAAGAACTGCAGGAAGAAGGTGATGATGAGCAGTCGGATGTGCATGCCATCGACATCGGCATCGGTAGCTACTATCACCTTATTATATCTAAGGGTATCAAGACCTTCCTCAATGTCAAGGGCTGCCTGCAATAGGTTGAACTCCTCGTTCTCATAGACCACCTTCTTGGTAAGTCCGAAGCTGTTCAGAGGTTTTCCACGCAGTGAGAAGACAGCCTGTGTGTTGACATCACGGCTCTTGGTGATACTTCCGCTAGCGGAGTCGCCCTCGGTGATGAAGATGCACGACTCCTCCTTGCGTTCGTTCTTGACATCGGAGAAGTGGATACGGCAGTCGCGCAACTTACGGTTGTGCAGATTGGCTTTCTTGGCTCTCTCGCGTGCCAGTTTGGTGACACCGGCCATCGCCTTGCGCTCGCGCTCGCTCTCCTTGATCTTACCCTCGATGACCTCAGCCACATCCTGATGGATATGCAGATAGTTGTCCACCTGCTGTTTGACGAAGTCGCCCACGTATTTGTTGATGCTCTCGCCATCGGGAGCCATTACGGTAGAGCCAAGCTTGATCTTTGTCTGACTCTCGAAAACGGGTTCTTCCACGTTGATGGCAATGGCTGCCACGATACCAGTGCGGATGTCGCCATACTCGTACTTACCGAAGAATTCCTTGATGGTACGGGCGATGTGCTCCTTGAAGGCGCTCTGGTGAGTACCTCCCTGCGTGGTATGCTGACCGTTGACAAACGAGTAATACTCCTCGCCATACTGATTGGCATGAGTAAAGGCAATCTCGATGTCGTCGCCCTGCAGGTGGATGATAGGATAGAGGGCATCGTTGGTCATGCGGTCTTTCAGCAAGTCCTGCAGACCGTGGCGCGAGAGGATGCGCCTGCCGTTATACATGATGGTCAGCCCGATATTCAGATAGGTATAGTTGCGAAGCATGTTCTCCACAATCTCATCATGGAAACGGTAGTTCTTGAACAGAGACTCATCGGGCTCGAAGTAGATGTAGGTGCCGTTCTCGTCCTGCGTTGGTTCCGTGACATCGCTGACCAACTTGCCGCACTCGAAGACGGCCTTGCGCACCTTGCCCTCGCGGAAACTGGCTACCTCGAAGTGCTTGCTCAGGGCATTGACGGCCTTCACACCCACACCATTCAGTCCGATAGACTTCTTGAAAGCCTTCGAATCAAACTTACCACTGGTATTGAGGATGCTCACCGACTCGATGAGCTTGCCCTGCGGTATGCCGCGTCCGTAGTCGCGCACGGAGATGCGCAGGTTGTCGTCCACATTGACCTCAATGCGGTCGCCTGCCTTCATCTTAAACTCGTCGATACTGTTGTCGAACACTTCCTTCAGCAACACGTAGATACCATCTTCCGACGACGAGCCGTCACCCAATCGCCCGATGTACATACCTGGACGCAAGCGGATGTGCTCCAGACCGGTTAGGGTGCGGATGTTGTCATCGTCATACGTGACGGTTTCCTGTGGAATTATATTGTTTTCTTCACTCATATGCTTTTCTTAAAACAACGGCGACGCTTGTGTTGTACATGCTCCAAATACTGCCATTGCGACTGTACTTTCTCGTTGGTTTCCATCTCGACATTGGTCTCGCCCCACTTGAAGCCGTACTTCTGGTAACGGGGAATGAGGTCGTAGAACAACAGGGCATTGGCGCCTTTCTGCTGGTATTCCGGCAGGAAACCAACCAACATCAGGTCGAGACATTCAGCCTTGTGGAACTTCAAAGCCCGAAGGCAATGCCACCAACCGAAAGGCCACAAGCGTCCGTTCTTGCACTTCTGCAGAGCGCGCGTCATATTGGTAATCGAAATACCCACACCGACGACCTTGTGGTCGGGGGTGTTCCAGTCTTCGATGATACAGAGCATGTCCATATCAAGCATGGGGAAATACATCCTCAGATACTCGTCAATCTGGCGCTCCGTCATCTGTGAATAGCCATACAGATGGTCGAACGACTTGTTGACCACATCAAGCACCTTGCGGCCGTATTGTTTCTCACCAAACACCTCGCTACGTTTGGGATGGACGGGATGTAGATTATAGCGCTTCATCACCATCTCAGCTACCTTACGGAATTTCTCAGGCATACCTTCTTTGGGTACGATGAGTTTGTATTCCACATAGTCGTTGTCCTTGACAAAACCACCCAACTGCTCGATATGCTGAGGGTAATAGGGATAGTTATAGATGGTGGCCATCGTGCCCAATTCATCGAAACCTTCTATCAGCATGCCCTCAGGGTCCATATCGGTAAAGCCCAAAGGACCTACCATCTCGGTCATTCCTTTGGAGCGTCCCCACTCCTCGACGGCATTGAACAGGGCACGGCTGACCTCGATATCGTCGATGAAGTCCAACCACCCGAAGCGCACACTTTGGCGCTCCCAACGGTCATTGGCACGATGATTGATGATGCCTGCAATACGCCCAACCACTTTGCCTTCCTTGTAAGCCAGGAAATATTCTGCCTCACAAAATTCGAAGGCTGCATTCTTGTTCTTGCTTAAGGTATGTTTCTCGTCAGCATATAAATTGGGGGCATCATACTGGTTTCCACGGTACAAATCGTAGTGGAACTGGATGAAGGTGTCAAGCTCCTTCTTGTTAGTGACTTTCCTTATCTCTATAGCAGGCATCTTTTCTTCTCCGTACAAAAATTCTCAGCAAAGATAAGGAAAAAATATAAAACGCCCAAAAATTTAACCTATTTTACGGCAAATAAACAGCCTATGGGCACCATCAGCAGTGGTTGTGGCAAAAAGATAGATGTCTCCGCCGTCTTTCAGTTTCAATTTCTGACGCAACTGCTGAGCCGTCAACGGGAAGTTGCGAACGGCAATATTTGCCTGACTGATGGTGGCAAGTACGGGCTTCAATTCTTTCTTGTTCATGGACGATACGGAGAGTATCTGGAAGGCACGACCTGGGAAACCGCTGATTTCATCGGTACTCAGGAAAAGATGAGAATTGGGAGCTACCTGCGTGACGGGATAGTTGGCTGACAAGGCATCGAAGCATCCGGCTTTCATGACGGAAGCATTGGGTTCGTAGAGGTAATGGTTGTCATCAGCACCACTGGGGGGCATTTTTAGTCCGTAAGGAGCGGACTCGTAGTCCGTAGGCTTCGGACTGGCAGTCCGAGCGGGTCGGACTATTTCGAACACGTTCTCATTGTTCACACAAACCAAGCGAAAATTCTCCCGTTGCTCGTTTTTCACGATGAGCAAGAGTTCTTTGCACTCATTGTCAACGCTGACAATATGCACTTCGCTAACGATGGGGGATGAATGCGGGGTGAAGGATGATGGGGACTGGATGTCTTCAATGGCTTTACGCCAATCGAGCATAGGCGACAGCTTCACCACGATGGTGTCAGCCTTGATACGAAGAAGGGGCAACAGTTCCAACAGATTGGGAGTGCAATCTGCTATGCCGAAGGTACGGGCCCCATGTTCATCACGGCGAGCCGGGTCGAGAAAGAGCACATCGGCATGCTCCATCTCCGCCAAGTATGTTGCTGTATCACAGCAACGAACGGAACAATCAAGCCCCAACACCTCGAAGTTATGTTCTGCAATGGCACAGAGCGCCTCGTCTCTTTCCACATAGACACGCTCCCGGAAGCCTTGCGACATCCAGAAGAAGTCAACGCCAAAGCCGCCTGTGAGGTCAACATAGCGTTGTCCACCTTTCAGCAGACTGGCCTTGTAACGCGCCGTCTGTTCCGAAGAACATTGTTCCATATTCAGATGGGGTGGATAGAACAAGCCATCGGTTGCTCCCCAGGTGGGCAACTTCCTACGGGCAGTCTGTCGACCGGCTATCTGCTGCAAAGCCAATAGCAGGTCAACATCCTGATGCTTAGAACCCTGTAATGCGAGTTTTCTTACATCGTCATCAGCATGAAAACGAATAAAATCCCGTGTCTGTTCATTGATTAACATGTCTGCAAAGATACGAATAATATTTAAATTTTCACTTTTCACTTCTCACTTTTCACTTTATTTCGTACCTTTGCACCATATTAATACGTGTACAAATATGAAAATAGCTTTAATCGGCTACGGCAAGATGGGTAAAATGATAGAACAGATAGCCCTCAGCCGTGGTCATGAGATTGTGAGTATTATCGATATCGACAATCAGGAAGACTTCGACAGCGAGGCCTTCAAGAGTGCTGATGTAGCGATAGAGTTTACGGCTCCACAAGCTGCTTATGGCAATTATCTGCGTGCCTTCAAGCATCATGTAAAGGTGGTTAGTGGCAGTACTGGATGGATGAAGGAGCACGGCGACGATGTGAAGCGTATGTGCTCAGAAGAAGGACAAACACTGTTCTGGGCTTCCAACTTTTCCATCGGCGTGGCCATTTTCTCGGCTGTCAACAAATACCTGGCCAAGATTATGAACCAGTTCCCACAATACGACGTCGAGATGGAAGAGACGCACCACGTACATAAGCTCGACCATCCTTCAGGGACTGCTATCACACTGGCTGAGGGTATTCTGGAGAATATCGACCGTAAGGAGGCGTGGGCAGAAGACACTACCGACCCCAAGCTGTTGCGCATAGACCATATCCGACGTGGAGAGGTTGCTGGCATCCATACTGTCCGCTACGACTCTGAGGCTGACATCATCACCATTACCCACGATGCCCACTCGCGTCAAGGCTTTGCCCTCGGTGCCGTGCTGGCTGCTGAATATACGAAGGACCATCAGGGCTTGCTGACCATTAGCGATATGTTTAAATTCTAGATTATCTAGACAAGTCTAGACCATCTAGAAATAATAGAAATTAGAAAATATGGAAAAAAAGAAAAAGCTGAATATGAAGGTGCAGTGGGCTAAGTTCATCTGCGTTCTAATTCTATACCTGCTGTTCCTTTACTGGGTGGAGTCCTGGTGGGGACTGCTGGTCATTCCGTTCATCTACGACGTGTATATCACCAAGAAAATCAAGTGGCAATGGTGGAAGGATGCAGAAGGTCCTGTGAAGTGGGTGATGTCGTGGGTTGACGCATTGGTGTTCGCACTAGTCGCCGTCTATTTCATCAACCTGTTTTTCTTCCAGAACTACGTTATCCCATCATCCTCACTGGAGAAATCGCTGTTGACAGGCGACTATCTCTTCGTATCGAAGGTGAGCTACGGACCCCGTATTCCTGAGACTCCCCTGACAATGCCCTTGACCCAGCATACCATGCCCTTGTTTGAATGCAAATCATATATCGAGTGGCCCCATTGGGACTATCGCCGTGTGAAGGGCTTGGGGCAGATTCAGCTCAACGATATCGTGGTGTTCAATTATCCTGCAGGCGACACTATCTGTTCCGCTCCGCAATACCAGGCCTACGATTTCTATCAGATGTGCTACCAGATGGGGTATCAGATATACCCACAGCGTCCCAATCCTGACTCGCTGACACAGGAGCAGTTGCCCCTGTACTTCAACACCCTCTATCAGGCAGGCCGACAGGCGATAGAACAGAATCCCCAAGAATACGGGTTGATAGACACGCGTCCTACCGACCGCAGAGAGAACTATGTGAAACGCTGTGTGGGACTGCCTGGTCAGACACTACAAATCAAAGACCACATCATCTACCTGGATGGTAAAGCCAACAAGGAGCCCGACAATGTGCAATATACTTATCATGTCAAGTTGAAAGACCGTCTGAACGATGACCTGATGAAGGAACTGGGCATTACGATGGAAGACCTGATGAGCCTCAACACACAGGGATACATGCCACTGACCAATGCCGCAGTGAGGGAACTCAAGAAGCGGACAGACATCGTGGAAAGCATCACACTAAACACCGATGCCACAGAAACTGACATCTATCCGCTGAACGGTAATATGCACTGGACGCGCGACAACTACGGTCCCATCTGGATTCCTGCCAAGGGCCAGAGCATCGACCTGACGCTGAAGAACCTGCCCATCTATGAACGTCCCATCCGCACCTATGAAGGCAACAAGCTGGAGGTGAAGGACGGCAAGATATACATCAACGATCAGGTAGCCACAAAGTACACCTTCAAGATGGACTATTACTGGATGCAGGGTGACAATCGTCACAACTCGCTGGACTCACGCTATTGGGGCTTTGTTCCTGAAGATCATATTGTAGGAAAGCCTATCTTCATCTGGTGGTCAAGTGACCCTGACCGCAGTGGATTCTCTGGTATCCGCTGGAATCGCTTGTTCCGCTTTGTAGATAACATAAAATAAGAAATATGGCAAAATGGCTGAAGTACGTAATCCCCTTGGCATCAGCATTCGCACTGATGCTGGTAGCACGTGCTTTGGTCGTTTCCGTACATAGTGTGAATGGTAACGGACTCGCCCCACTCTATCAGAATGGCGACCAGTTGCTCATCAACCGCTGCAGCTACGGCATGCGAATAGAGGGCAACGGACTGCTTCCCTATAGCAGGCTGATGAAACAACCTGTAAAGAAAGGGGATATCGTTGCTTTCACTATATCTGCCGACTCCATCGAAGGACTCATGATTGCACGCTGCAAAGCCACTCCTGGCGATACCATTAACACACAAAACGGGCCCATTCTGGTTCCTGGACTCATCAATTGTGCCAAGACAGACTATTACTGGTTGGAAGCCATCAATCAAGAGAACCCTGTAGATTCGCGCCATCTGGGATTCATCCCCGAGTGCGACATCATCGGAAGAGTAGTCACCGTGCTTTATAACCGGAGAAACATCAGATTGCGATGAACACTGCCATCCTTCAGACAACCTACTTCGGTCCGATACAATGGTATCAGAAACTCCACCGTTTTGACCATTGCATGATAGAGCAGTATGACTCCTATCAAAAACAAACCTATCGCAACCGTTGTCTGATAGCTACGGCGAATGGGGTACAGGCGCTCACTGTTCCTGTTGAGCACAACAATGACAGGATGCTGGTAAAAGACCTTCGCATCAGCGACCACAACCAATGGCGCCGCATCCATTGGAACGCCCTACAGTCGGCTTACAGCGAGAGCCCCTTCTTCGAATACTACGCTGACGATATCCGCCCCTTCTTCGAGAAGCGCTACGACTTTCTCATCGATTTCAACGAGGCTATCCGTGAGACCGTCTGCAAGCTGATAGACATTCAGCCCCAAACAGAATATACCTCGGCCTATAACAGTCAATGGCAGAAGAGTGCCGATTATCGTGATGTGATACACGCCAAGCACCCACTTCCTGACAAAGACTTCGAAGCGAAACCCTATTGGCAGGTGTTTCAGCATAAACACGGTTTCTTGGCGAATTTGAGCATTCTGGACTTGCTCTTCTGTATGGGACCCGAATCCGTTTTTTATCTTTAAGCGTAATAAACCCGGCTTTCCGGGATGAAAACAAAGAAAGCATCTGGCGCAATCCAGATGCTTTCTTATTTTTATAGAACCGAACGTTCGGATTAATACTTAATAATCAGGAAGCGTGATACACTCCAGAAGCGTGTGGGATCGGTAATGGTCAGCGTCGTAGCGTTGTTTCCCTTGGTGAGCTTATACGAACCAGCAGGAACTTGCGACAGTATCTCAGCGTCTTTGCCAGGAATCTGGAATGAGGTAGTCTCGCGGATATCTATTTTCTTGAACAGGCTCTTGTCGATATTCGTAGCATTTACCTTCAGCTTCTTGAAGAGTGAACCTCCCACGGCCAGACCAGACTCCTTCAGCGTTTTCTTGTCGCCAATGAAGACGTAAGCCTCGTTCATCTTATTGGTCTGCTCCGTGATTTCCTCGTCCTTGGCTTTGGAATCTTCCTCCAATTCAGCCACCTGAACGTTCAGCTGATCGACATTGTCCTTCAGTTCGTCAATCTGGAAGTTACGCTTCTCCAGCTCTTCGGAGAGTTTGGCGATGGCTTCATCCTTCTCCTCCAACTGCTTCTTCAGAGCGGCAATGGTCTTCTGCATCTTACCGGCATAGGCATTGCTGTCCTTCAGCTTCTTCTCCAGAATGTCCAGACGTTCACGCTGCTGCTGCAGTATGAGCTTATATGATTCCATGTTCTGCTTTATCTGCTCTTTACGCGACAAGGGGCTCTCGCCTGATGTGCGCAACACATGACCTTCCATGTTCACCACACTATCCATACTCATGTTCACAGCATCCAGGAAGAGGTTCATCTCGTCCATAGCCTCCATCTGGGTTGACAGTTCTGTACGCAGGGAGTCAGCCTCGGGGTTGCTCTCCGTCTTTCCACCACAAGCGGCCACCATGCACATTAGTGCAAACAGTCCACCAAAAACACATAATTTCTTCATAACATTTCTGATTTATAATCTAAAATCTGCGTGCAAAGATAGTAGATTTCTTTGAAACTTCCAAACAATCGAGATAAAAACATCTAACGATACCGTTAAACAGATTACAACTGATATTAGCATACGATATGCAATTTTTTTGTATCTTTGCAGCGTGTTTCATTAAAAAATTATGCTGATGATGAAAAAAACTGGTTTGTTTTTGCTGACAACCATCCTGCTGCTGGCTTGTTCCGACAACGCCAAGCAGATGGTGCGTCCCAATGACAGGAGTGCTTTTGTGACCCTGACAGATGCAGTACCTGATGCTATTCTGGAGATACGCTATTTCAGCACCTACAACTTTGTGGGTACACGTATTGACGGCTATGAAGAGCCTACGGCTTTGCTGACCAAACAGGCGGCAGACAGCTTGCAGGCGGTCAGTCAGGAAGTGATGAAGATGGGTTATCGTCTGAAAATCTACGATGCCTATCGTCCACAGAAAGCTGTCGATCACTTTGTCCGCTGGTCAAAAGACCCCAACGATTCGCTGATGAAACGCTTCTTCTATCCACAACTAGAGAAGAGCGTGCTTTTCCCACAGCGTTACATTATGGAAAAGAGTGGTCACACACGTGGTTCAACGGTCGATTTGACGCTGTTTGACATGAATACGGAAAAGGAGGTCGATATGGGAGGCACGTTCGACTGGTTCGGCATTGAGAGTCATCCGGATTTCGGTGGCAATCCCGACACGTTCGAATATACCCCCAACGACAGCATTACCGAGCAGCAGTTCCAAAACCGCATGTTGCTGCGCCGCGTCATGCTAAAACACGGTTTCAAGCCTATGGATACGGAATGGTGGCATTTCACGTTGGCCAACGAACCATTCCCCGACACCTATTTTACTTTCCCGGTAAAACAGATTAAAAAGCAATAAACTTGCTTGCGGAGGTTCTGCAAATAAGAAACATGCTCACGGAGTTTCCGCGAGCATGTTTTATTATTCCCAAAACTCCCATTTAATCAGATGCCTGAAACGACAAAACGGGCACCCTCGGTGTAGGAAGTGTCGAGCTTAATGGTATAACCCATAGCATCGGCAAGGCGACGTGCCAAGGGAAGACCAATGCCAAGACTATGTTCATTGGTCGAGAGGTGTACGAAGGGCTCGAAAATGCGCTCGGCAGCCTCTGCAGGAATCGTAGGACCGTCGTTGGTTACGGAGATGGCATAGGTACCGTCGTTGGAAAGGTGACAGCTCATGACGACATTACCGCCTGTGGCATACTTGCCAGCATTGTCGAGCAGACAGTTCAGCAATTCCTGCAGCATCGGACTCGTATTAACTATGACATCGTCGGCAACCTCTGTCTTGAATTCTGTAGCCAACTGACGGTTCTTGTCAATGGCTGACGGACGCAGGTCGTAACTGTTCAGGACGGAGCGCGCCATTTCGTTCAGCTTTACCCTCTCATCCTTTGGTGTGGGAATTTCATCACCGTAAAGGCTGTACAAAATGAGTTGATGGGTGGAAGTTCCCACATGATAGGCATCGCTGCTTACACCGGCACGTAGCTCTATATATTCATCGTGCGGAATCTGGCCCTTTCCATCGATAATCACCTCAACGGAAGAAATCAGCGTGAGCAACGGCGTACGGAGCGCATCCATACAGACTTGCTTTTCGCGCTCAGAGATTCCCGTAGTACCACGGGCATAAGAGTCAAGCATAGGGTCCAGCATCGACTCGATATTGCGCGCTGCGGTAAGAATGTCATTGTATCGCTTAGGGCGGTTCTCTGGCTTCAGCACAAATTCTGAGCTGTTAAAGACGCGGGCATAATTAAGGAGCACACTGACTGGTATCTCCAGCTTATGCAGTATCGTATTGACAAAAGCACGACGTATGGCCTGTCCTTCCTCCGTACGATGGCGGGCTTCCTGCAATTGTTCGAACTGTTCCTTCAACCGGCGATTCTTCCGATAACGATAAACCAGCATTCCTATCAACAGCCCGATGATAGCCAGTGCCATCAGACCGACGATGATCAGCTGGATGCGGCGTATCTCTGCCTTATCCTGCTCCATCTGAAGTTGGTCAATATCATGTGCCATATCCACCAAGTGCAATTCCAATGCCTCGCGCTCGCCTTCGAGAATAAGGCTGTCTTTCAGTTCGGCAGCCTCAAAGGCGCGCTTCCAGTCACCCATGGCTTCATAGACATCCATGCGCAACTCGGTAGCAACAAGGGGAATATTAATGGAATCGCACCACGAAAGCGCGCAACGATAGTCTTTCTGGATGAGACAATGGCTCACCATCACCTGATGAAGATTGGCAGCATTGAACTGGGCAGGCATATACTGGCGGATACTGTCATATTTTTCAAAATAACGCTCAAAGGCTTCTCGATTGCCCATTTTGTTGGCAATGATACAGCGATAGCCCAACACGCCGCTCTCGTACATGGGGTTCTGCAACATCTGTTGGGGAAGGCTGTCCAGGCACGCCATAGCCTCGGCAGGACGATTGAAGCTGAGTGTCTGCGACAACGAGAGGTAAGCATTGAACACGGAAATAGGGTCCTTCTGGACATCAATACCCTGCAGGGCACGACGGAAACACTTCTCTGCCATATCCTGCTGGTTACGGCCGTTATAGAAGAAGCCCAGACACATGTTGGCAATATAGGCATACTGCTCATGATGGCGCTTCTTTACGTCATCTGTGATGAAATTAATCTCGCCAAAAGCACGATGGAAGTGTTTGTGGTTGACTTCGTAAATCACACGACCCATCCACGTCCGGTAGTATTTGTCCCATTCGTTGTTTTTTTCCAGGTAATCCATGAATGCCTCTTGCGCCTTGTAATAGTCAGAGTCGCTGCCATTCATCTGTGCCTCTTGGAGGCGTTGTACCATTTGTCGCTCCTGCTCTGATGGCTTCAGCTGAGCGGTAAGCGTTATACTTACCGCCAGCATAGCCACACTGATAACAAACCTTCTTACATTAATACTAATACCGTATCCGATTAATTCAGTCATTATTAACATTCACATTTCGAGTTTAGTTTGGTGCAAAAATACAAAAAAAAGAGAGAACTGACGCCTGTTTTTCTACAAAAACCCAAGATTTTGTTAATTTTGAAACACTTTTTGCATATTTTGCAACTCAATTGCATATTTTGCCACTCATTTGTATATTTTACCTGTTGTTTGTAAATTCAGCACGTGGGAATTTAAATGTTGAAAAGACAAGATTTATATATTGTGAGTAGAATCTTTGCTTCACAAAATAGATTTTTGACGAAACAATTTTCTGCCTTTCCAAACTTTTTCTTACTTTTGCACCATCATTTAACATTAAGACTAACAAGACAATGAAAAAAAACAATCTTACACTACAGGCAAAGGAGAGACTAACAGTATTTTTCTTACTCATGTTGATGACCGTGGGCTCATGGGCGCAACAGGCCATTTTCGACGTTAATAACCTCACTTCCCCCGAAGTGCACCAAGACGGCAGCGTGACGTTCCGGCTCCACGCTCCCAAGGCCATCACAGTAAGTGTGGCCGGCGACTTCGGCGTGATTGACATGAAAGAGGGAAAGGACGGCATCTGGAGTTGTACGACACCGTCGTTGGAACCGGAGATGTATTCATACCGGTTCAAGGTGGACGGCATGGACCTGTTGGACCCGTCGAATGTCTATCGCTGTCGCGACATTGCCTCGTTCATGAATATCTTCATCGTTACGAAGGCACAGGGCGACAAGGGTTGGCTGTATGGCGTCAACAAGGTGCGTCACGGCAATGTCAGCAAGGTGTGGTACCCGTCGCCGACGCTGAAGACCACGCGCCGCATGACGGTCTATACGCCGGCAGGATATGAGGACGGCGGGCGCTATCCTGTGCTCTATCTGCTACATGGTGCGGGCGGCGACGAGGAGGCTTGGACTACTTTGGGACGGGCCGCCCAGATACTGGACAATCTTATGGCCGAGGGTAAGGTGAAGCCCATGATAGTGGTGATGCCCAACGGCAATGCCAACAGCGATGCCGCTCCAGGCGAGTGGGACAAGGGCATGTACAAGCCTACGTTCATGGGGCATGCTGCCTCGAAGCCGGTGGCATCCACGGAAGAAGCGTTCAAGGATATTGTGAGTTATGTGGATAAGCATTACCGCACGCTCGCCAATAAGAAGAACCGTGCCATCTGCGGACTCTCGATGGGTGGCGGTCACAGCTTCGCCGTCTCGCGCCTGTATCCCGACTGGTTCAACTACGTCGGACTCTTCTCTGCCTACGTTCATCTGGATGTGAAGGACCGTGCCGACCTGCAGGCCAAGGGCTGTTGCTTCACACCCGAGTCAGAGCGCATGCTGCAGACTCAGTTCAAGAAGAAGCCCGCCCTCTACTGGATAGCCATCGGCAAGGACGACTTCCTGTATGACAACAACAAGATGTATCGCGAATATCTCGACCAGAAAGGCTATCCCTACGAATACGTCGAGACCGACGGCGGTCACATCTGGCGCAACTGGCGCATCTACCTGACACAATTCTGTCAGCGATTGTTCAAATAATCACGAACAATCGCTGACAGGATGACCATCGTCTTGCCGGGGATTTTTTAAAAGCACCCTGCAGTTCGCCATAGTGGTCTCTCAGACTGCACGCCTCAGCCGTGCAACCGCTGGTATTATCCTTTGGATAGAAGTACAGTACCAGCTTACGTCCTTTGTAATCACTCAGACGGATGGCCCGTCCCTGTTCGTCCTTGCCCAAAATCTCGGGCGCTTTGTCTCCAATGTTCATAGTCGTTATATTTTAAAATATCATATTCCTTCCGGTTCCCAAAGGTGCCGCTGCATATCTACATGTCCGTTAGACTTGAAAGTCACGCCTTCTTCTTCCAACAATGTCCGTTGGCGACTCCAGCCTGGCGCTGTACGTCCCTCCTTGTTCACCACCCGATGACAAGGCAGAGACGCTGCCCCGGGCGTATATCTCAATGTCCGCCCCACCATCCTCGCATGACTCGGCCATCCCGCCAATACTGCTATATGTCCGTAGGTCGTCACCATACCACGAGGAATCTGCGCTACAATGTCCAGCACATCCTTGCCAAACTTCCTCGCCTGCTCTGCCGTCATCCTGTCGGGATAGTCCTTCATACCTTTAGCTTATTTCTTCTGCAAAGAATCATTATCTTAGCTCACAACTTATATTTCCCCACGTCGCCCGGCTTGCGGATGGCTTTCCGACGGTAGCCCGGGGCAAGATTATACTCCCGTTTGAACGTCAGATAGAGATTGTTCGGCGAGCCGAGGCCCGAGCGCTTGGCCACCTCGGCGATGGACATGTCGCTCCACCGCAGCAACTGGCCGGCCATCCACACCTGATACTTCTTGCGGAAATCAATGCCGCGCATGCCCGTCAGCACGAAAATCATCGAATCGATATCAGTGAGCTTCAGCCCATAGCGGTCGGCAAAGACCTGCAGGTCCGAATTACCGGCAGTGAGATACTGCAGAAAGTCGTCGAAAATCTTGATGCCCGTCGGCTCCAGATTCCGTTTGAGTTCCGAATAGCTCACCGTGCCGTCGTCAGCATAGTGCCGCTGCAGCCTGAAAGGGGTGATAAACACATTCTTTAACGGAAACTGCGGCTCCACCTTGAGCTTGCGTTCCGTATAGTTCCGGGGGATGCCACTCAGTCCGTGCGGCCTCCACTGCCTGTACTTCCAGGCATCTCCTTTTCCGTCTCTTCCCATATCTCACAAGATTTTGGGGCAAAAATACAAAGAAAAAACGAATCCGCCAAGGTTTTTTCTCAAAAAAGGGGCAAAGATATAATCTAACACACGTGATAGAATATTAATACAAATTACAATATAATCTAACACACGTGGTAGAATATTAATACCAATTACAATATAATCTAACACATGTGGTAGAATATTAATACAAATTACATATAATCTAACACACGTGATAGAATATTAATACAGCCCAATCTACGTTCCCCCCACCCCTGGGCAACAAAAAGAACTTTGAAGATTAGTGTTTTTTACGGGATTTGAGCACACGGTCAACACTACCGGCTTCGAGAAGGTAGTGTTCGGCTTCGGCATAGGGGATGCCAAGGGATTCCTGAATCATGCGGGTACCACGATCAACCAGTTTGGCATTGGTCAGTTGCATCTTCACCATGCGGTTGCCCTTGACACGGCCAAGACGAATCATGAGGGAGGTGGAAATCATGTTGAGCACCATTTTCTGTGCCGTACCACTCTTCATCCTACTGGAACCTGTGACAAACTCAGGACCGACAATGGTCTCGACGGGATAGTCGGACGCTTCAGCCAAAGGAGTATGGGGATTGCTAGTGATACAACCCGTCAACAAGCCGTGATTGCGGGACTCTTTGACAGCACCAACCACATAAGGAGTTGTTCCAGAAGCAGCTATACCGATGACGGTGTCATCAACGGTAGGCTGATATGAGAGTATGTCCTGCCAGCCCTGCTTGGCATCGTCCTCAGCCTTCTCAACGGCATGACGCAGTGCCTCGTCGCCCCCAGCAATGACGGCAATGACCCAGTCGGCAGGAACACCGAAAGTGGGAGGCAGTTCGCTGGCATCCAACACGCCCAGTCGTCCACTGGTTCCAGCTCCTAAGTAAAAAAGCCGCCCACCACGTTTGAGACGTGGTTCGATGGCTTGTACCAAGGCCTCAATCTGTGGTATCGCCCTTTGTACAGCCTCAGCCACCAAGGCATCCTCATCATTGATATGGTGTAGCAATTCAGCGACCGACATTTGTTCGAGGTGGTTGAAATGCGAGGGCTGTTCTGTGATTTTGTCTTTATGATTCATATCCCTTTTTTTAGAAAAAGCGCCACAGGTGTTGAGTCTGTGGCGCTTTATAATTAATAAGGTGGACTTAATCAGCCATCTTAGCCTTAATCATCTCGCGGTTCAGGCGGGCGATGTTGGCGATGGTCTCGTTCTTCGGACAGACAGCCTCGCAAGCACGGGTGTTGGTGCAGTTACCGAAGCCGAGCTCGTCCATCTTGGCAATCATGTTCTTCACACGACGGGCAGCCTCGACCTTACCCTGTGGGAGCAGGGCGAGCTGGCTAACCTTAGACGATACGAAGAGCATGGCAGAACCGTTCTTACAAGCGGCTACGCAAGCGCCACAACCGATGCAAGAAGCGCAGTCCATTGCCTCATCGGCATCCTCCTTAGGAATGAGGATGGCATTGGCATCCTGAGCCTG
>ODAI012587984.1_pt1 | contig 36483 bp, 36 predicted proteins | sample 1539321 | NCBI WGS metagenome assembly ODAI01 (sample SAMN02144231, study PRJEB22623) | gut metagenome | biome: sheep rumen | host: Ovis aries | place: New Zealand
CGGATTTGCAATCCGGCCGCATTGAGTGAAAGCATTTGCAATGCGCTTTTAGCGGATTAAAAATCCTGATACTCACAGCATCGGGATTACAAATCCCGATGAACAACGACAAATCCCGATGGTCATAAGAAGGGAAAGTGGTGTGCTGAGTTACGCCAAGACGTTTCTTGAATAAAAAAAGTTAAAACCAGCAGGCGAATGGCCTTTTTTTATGGTCGTTTCCCAATTTCTTTGTATCTTTACTCTCTGCAAGGGGAGTCCTTGTTTCCAATGGCATACTTCGGGTCTGCCAAAAGGATGATTACTAACTTAAACGATATCATTATGAGTGTAAACAGCATGAAAAAATTATGGGTATGCATGATGATTTTGCTCAGCATGCCTTTTGTTACAGCACAGGCCGATAACTCCTTCGTTGTAGAGGAAATCAACCAGTCAGAACAGTTTGTCACTATTACAGGTACGGGTGTTAGAATGAGATTTGGCCCTGGCCTCAACTATGGTTATTACAAGAATGCCAATGGCACGACGATGAGCCCGAAAAAGGGTACAAAACTCCAGCTTTTGGGGCAAACTGGCGATTGGTATGAGGTGAAATATGGCAATGATGTGGCTTATGTCTTCAAGCAGTATGCCAAACTTTCTGGTACGACTGCCGCTCCGGCTCCGGTCCGTAGCAAGGTGCTGGTCACCGGCACGGGTGTCAGACTGCGTAAAGGTCCAGGTCTCAAATATGATTACCTGAAATGGCAGGATGGAACCATCCGGGGGCCGAAGAAGGGTGACAAGCTGATCTGTACAGGTGAGACAACCGATTGGTATAAAGTGCAATTTGCCAATTCGGAGTATTATCTGTTCAAACAATATGCCAAAAAAGTTCAATAACGTTTATGAAGATTGGGCGCGGGTTTCCGCGCCCTTCATTGATATTTGATAATCATGCGTGTAAGATTGTTGATGGCTATGCTGTCGCTCTCCTTGTCGACGGCTTTCGCTCAGTTTGCGCAGCAAGATGCTGATGCAAAATACGCTACGGACCTATTGAAGAAGGGAACCGTGGCACCCGATTTCAAGATCAAGGACATCAATGGCAAAAGCCAGAAGTTGAGCAAGTTGGTCAAGGGAAAGTATGCCGTGCTTGACTTCTGGGCTTCTTGGTGTCCCGACTGCCGGAAGGATATTCCCAACATCAAGCGGATGTATGAGAAATTCGCGCCAATGGGGGTGCAGTTTGTCGGAATCTCTTTTGATAAGGAACATGACCCATGGAAAAAGGCGGTCGACCAGTATCAGTTGACCTATCCACAGGTCAGCGAACTCAAGACGATGCGCGACTCTGAGGTGGCAAAGGCTTTTGGCGTGAAGTGGATCCCTTCGATGTTGATTCTCGACAAGGAGGGAAAAGTGGTGCTGAGCACTGTTCTGTCGGACAAGTTGGAGCGGACGCTCACTGAGCTCATGGCCAAAGAGCGTCCTGTTGACCTCAAGGGCACTTCTGAACGTGTCACTATCGACGGTGGCAAGGGCACTCTGGCTGCCATTATTCAGAAACCGGTGCTTGCTGCCGGACAGCGATGCCCCATGGTGATGCTGTGCCACGGTTTCTCGGGCAGGAAGGACGGACCGATGTTTGAGCTAATCGCCGATTCTCTGATGCGTCATGGAATTGCAAGCATCCGTTTTGATTTCAACGGACACGGCGAGAGCGAGGGTGATTTCGTCGATATGACCGTCCCCAATGAGATAGAGGATGCTATGAAGGTTTATGAGTATGTGCGTGACCTTCGGTATGTCAGCGATGTGGCTATCGTAGGTCATTCACAAGGAGGGGTGGTGGCTGCCATGACAGCAGGCAAGTTGGATAAGGATGCTTTTCGTGCTGTCGTGTTGATGGCACCAGCCGCTGTGCTCCGCGATGATGCAATCAGAGGAAGTACGATGGGTGCCACTTACGACCCGCTTGATCCTCCCGAGTTCGTACCGCTTTATGGCAACCTGAAATTAGGACGGGAATATATCAAGGCCGCTTTCTCTTTGCCTATCTACGAGACGGCAGCTCATTATCAGGGACCAGCTCTCATCGTCCATGGCACAGCCGACCGTGTGGTGCCTTATACTTATGGTGAGCGTTTTCATCAGATCTGGCCTGGTAGTGAATGGGTATTGCTGGATGCCTTCGACCATGGTTTTGGCCAGAATATCTACCGTGCCACTACCATCGTTTCCGATTTTCTGATTAAAAAACTTCAATAATAATACCTGAAAAATATGAGAAAAACAGTCTTGTTCGCTTTGTTGCTTAGTGCAAGTGGCGTGATGGCCGATGACCAGAACACCATCCGTTACAATCAAGTCGGTTATTTCACCCAACAGGAGAAAGTGTTGATCATCGATCAAGTCAAGCCAAAATCCATCGTTTTGACGGATGGGGATGGGAAAAAAGTAGCTAAACTCCGTCCTTCTCGCACCGCAGTGTCACCGTTTACTGGAAAAACACGTTATGTCGTCGATTTCTCCAAGATATCTGCTCCTGGTGAGTATATGGTCAACGTGGACGGTCAGCAGGCACGGGTGACGGTCAGCGACCATCCCATGAAAGATCTGGCTAAAGCCTCCATTCAAGCATTCTATATGATGCGTTCCGGTATGGAAATCGACCCTTCGTTGGCGGGAAAATTCGCGCGTCCCCTGGGACATCCTGATATCCAGGTGAAGATTCATCCGTCTGCTGCTTCACCTTTGCGGCCAGCTGGGATGGTGATCGCTTCTCCTTACGGATGGTATGATGCGGGCGATTATAATAAGTATATTGTCAATTCTGCCTTCACCATCGGACTGATGCTGGCGGTCTATGAGCAGATCCCTGCGTATTTCTCTTCGCTAAAGCTTGATATTCCTGAGCGTGACAACATGACTCCCGACCTGCTCGATGAGATCATGTATAACCTCAAGTGGATGCTCACCATGCAGGACCCATACGACGGAGGAGTGTATCATAAACTGACAACTCCCGATTTCGAGGGCTTTGTGATGCCGTCAGAATGCCATCAGCAGAGGTATGTCGTGCAGAAATCCGTCACTGCAGCCTTGGATTTCGCCGCTGTCATGGCACAAGCCTCCCGTTTGTTCAAAGGGTCTAAAGACTATCCGGGCATAGATGGTCAAATGCTCAAAGCTGCTGAGGCTGCCTATGCTTGGGCCAATGAGCACCGTGATGCTTTCTATCGGCAAAAGGTGATGAACCAGAAATTCCAACCCGCTGTCAATACAGGCGAATATGGTGATGGAAATGCCAAGGATGAATGGTTCTGGGCTGCCACCCAACTCGCTCTTGCCACTGGCGGACAGCATTATCGTGATGCCGCATTACAGGTAATGCCCGAGAAGTTTGCCGTGCCAGTATGGGGCATGGTCTCAGGACTGGGTATCTACGCTTGGTTGACAGCCGGTGACACCGCCATGGTCGACCGTTGCAAGATGCTACTGAAAGATTTTGCCGACCAGGCTTTGAAAAATACACCGACATCCAATTTCATGTCGCCTTTTGGCGACAAGGCTTCTGACTTTGGATGGGGATGTCTGGCTGAGAAATTCTGCTCTCCGGCTGTGGCACTCCTTTTCGCTGATCAGTTTGTTCAGGGTGACAAATACCTCAAAGATGCGTTGCGTTCCCTCGACTATGTGCTGGGCCGCAATCCATTGGGATATTGTTATGTCACGGGTTTCGGACAGAAGAGTCCCCACAATCCTCATCAGCGATTGTCGTCTGCGGATGGTGTTGATGACCCGATGCCTGGATTATTGGTAGGCGGACCCAATCCGGGACAGCAAGACAAAGGCTCTGGATTGGAATACGCTTCATCGGCTCCCGACGAGTCTTATCTTGATCACACCGCTTCATATGCGTCGAATGAGATCGCCATTAACTGGAATGCATCTCTGATGGCATTGGTCTGCTGGATTGATGCCGTGATGTGATCGGAGGTCATGGAAGTCGTCGCATACAATAAATGGGCGGTTTGAGCCGTTATATGAGTGATGTTTAGGTATTCTTGTCATATATTGAGTACATTGCTTCTGATGGCAATGCTCTTCTCTTGCTCCGACGACGATAGTTTCACTACGTCGTCAGCTAACCGATTGACGTTTTCCCAGGACACAGTATCGTTGGACACGGTGTTCTCGCAAGTGCCCACGGTGACGAAGACATTTTGGGTTTACAACAAATCGGGTGATGGGATCCGATGCAACAGCATCCGGTTGGAGAGGGGCAACCAGACGGGCTTCCGTGTCAATGTCGACGGGTCATACCTGGGAGCTTCCGAGGGTTTCCTGGTGAATAATATCGAAGTGCGCGACCGCGATAGCATCAGGGTCTTTGTGGAACTGACTTCACCAGCCAATAACCGTGTCGAACCGACACTTCTGGAAGACAATCTGGTGTTCACTCTTGAGAGTGGGGTAGAGCAAAAGGTTAATCTCAACGCATGGACGTGGGACGCTCAGCGGATTTCTAACATGGTGATTGACCGCGATTCCACGATCCTCGCCGAGACTCCGGTGATTATTTACGGAGGTATCACAGTGAATGAGGGGGCTGTGCTTACTATTGGCGCAGGCACCACGCTCTATTTCCATGAGAATGCGGGAATCGAGGTGTATGGCTCACTTCATGTGGACGGAGAGGTCGACCGTAACGTGGTGCTTAGAGGCGACCGCATCGACAATATGTTTGACTACCTGCCTTACGACAGGGTCAGCGGACAGTGGAGAGGCATCCATTTCCATGAACCATCCTACGAAAACAGCATCAATTACACGGATATCCATAGCACCTACAATGGCATCGTCTGTGATTCTTCTGATGTCTCGAAACTCAAACTGAGCCTTTACAACTCGGTGGTGCACAACTGTCAGGGTTATGGATTGCTGTCGACTCATGCAGTGGTGGATGTGGTCAACTGCCAGATATCCAACACCCTCAATGATTGCGTGGCGTTTTACGGTGGAGTGGCCAGGATGCTACAGTGCACCTTAGCCCAGTTCTATCCCTACGATGCCAATCGGGGAGCTGCGCTGCGGTTTGCCAATTTCAAGGAAGAGAGGAAATATCCTTTGTATGATTTCAGCTGCATCAACTGCCTTGTGACAGGATATGCCGATGATGTCGTCATGGGAGAAGCCGACTCCACGGTCAACTACAATTATTCCTTCGACCATTGTATGCTGCGCACACCAGCCATTTCCGATACAGTCAGGATGCACGATGTCGTGTGGGAATTGCCAGAGGACACCGTGGGATGCGGATCTAAGCATTTTCGTAAGGTGGACATTGATGACTTGAGCTATGACTTCCGGCTCGACTCGGCGTCGACAGCTATCGGCAAGGCTGTAGTACTAGAGACATTGCCCCTCGACCGCTTGGGCATCCGGCGTGACGAGGAGCCAGATCTGGGCTGCTATGAATATGTGAAACAAACCGGAAAAGAGTAAATAACTAAGCCTATGAAAAATATAGAACTGAAAATCAACGTTGAATATTTGCAGTTGGAGGAGCTTCCTGTAGACGAGCAGGATTTGGTGGCGGCAGCTATTAAGGCGACAGACAATTCCAACGCCAAGTATTCTCATTTCAGGGTGGGAGCGGCACTGTTGCTGACGGATGGATCGGTGGTGATTGGCGCCAACCAGGAGAATGCCGTCTTCCCGCTCGGACTGTGCGCGGAGCGTACTGCGATCTTCGCTGCCCAGGCCCAGCGGCCTGAGATGTCGATGGCGAAACTGGCCATTGCTGCAAGGAATGAAAACGGGTTGATGCATAAGCCTGTCACACCATGTGGTTCCTGCCGGCAGGTGATCCTCGAGATGGAGGAGCGCTATGGACAGCCCATTCGTATTCTGCTCTATGGCACCGATGGTGTCTATGCTGTCAATTCAGTGCGTGATCTCCTGCCACTCTGTTTTGTCGATGACAGCATGAGGTAAGAATCAGTCCTTGATTTCCACCTGCCGTTGAAACAGGTCCTGGATGTTGATGGTATTCGGGACCTCATTCCTAATGGTATCTTTCCCCTGTATGACAGGCTCCTTGAAAGAGTCGGGAAGCGTTCTTGATGTGTCCACACGATTCGGTTCGGCTGGCACGCTGTCGGTCGGGGTTATCAAAGTAGGAAGTTTGATGTCAGGAGAATCCGTCTCTGGTGCAGAGATGTTGGCTTCTCCCTTGCTTTTCTTGAGGTGTTCTTCACACCCTTTCATCATGTGCCCTGTCTGGTGGATACGGGCTTGCATGTCGGGGGTGTCACGGAATGCGATGAACTTATCCAGGGCAGCGTTGTAGCTGTCGTAAGCTTCCTGCCATTGCCTCAAGAACATGTGGCAAAGCCCCAGACGGTAGAGGATATCGCCTTTCTCGTTGTCATAACATACTGTGAGCGCCTTTTCATAATAGGTGATGGCATCCTGGTATTGTTGGAGCTGGAAGTGGCTCTCACCTGCCGCATAATAATAGACCGACCGCTCATGGGGCGCGAAAGATTCCAGTTGCGGAATCGATTTGTCCAGATAGTCGCAGGCTTCTTCATACAGCCATTCGTGATAGAAACAGATTCCCATGAAAGCCTTGTAGCGGGGGTTGAGGGTATACTCCTTGTCGAGTTTCTCAAAGAGCAGTAACGCTTCGTGGTATTTCCCGCTTTGAAAGTATTCGATCGCCATGCCCAAACGGTCACGGTCGAGTGGCTCCTGAGCCATGAAAGGCAAGGCGAGGAGGATAGTGATGAGGATGATCCATGCCGTTTTCCGCATCTAATCGGTATAGAAATCGATGATTTGACGTAAGGCCCTGTCACACACTGGGCAGAACACGGGATTCTCGTTGGTACGCATCCTGCAGTCTTGACACCCGCGGTATACCCCTTTTTTGGCGTAGCCAGCTCCTTCAAACACGCCCACTCTTTTCTCGATGGTCTTGGGATTATCCGAGAGTGGAGTTGGAATGGGGGTGCCGGGTTTGATCAGGTCTTCCCATTTACCATGGAAATCTTTCAGTGTAGTCAAGTTGGGTTCCCATGGCTCCACATCTGGTGGATACATGGGGATCTCCTCAGTGTCATAGGCGTATTCGTCGCCAAGACCAGCGAAACTGTGACCGAATTCATGAACGACGACGGGTTTGAACAGCCGGTGGTGGGTCATGGAAAGGTTGTAGGAGTTGAGAATGCCTCCTCCGCCATATTGATCGGTGTTCACCAGTACGATGATGTGCTCGTATGGGGTGCCGGCCAACAAGTCATGCAGATCTTTGAGATGAAGCGTGGTCAGATAACGCTCGCTGTAGAAAGTGTCGAAATGGGAGTGCAGGGCCGTGTTCTTCCAGATGCCTTTTCGAGGAATGCTGGTGCCGCTGTCTTCCGAGGGCGAGAGAAGTGCGGTGATATGAAAACGGTTGCGCAGCGACTTAAAAGGTTCATGGGCGAAAAGTGCCTCCATGGCCTCCTTGGCATCTTGGAGATAGGTGTCCATCTCCTTTTCCTGATATCCTTCAGCCACGTAAGTGATGTGTATGCACCGTTGAGGATTCTCTGCTTCCTGAAGGGTGACGTAAGGCGTCGTGTTCTCGTATCCGGTTTTTCGGATCAGTATGTCTCCGGGTACGACGGTATGGGTGAGTGTCGCCATCACTTCTTGTCGGTTGTCATACAATTCCACGGTCACGTCGACAGTATCTTTGGGCATCGGGGCGAGAAACACGTTCTGGAACGATTTGCGCACAGTGTGAGCCTCGTCGTAAGAGAGCCACTCCTGAAAGAGGGTGGAGAACGAGTTTCTGTAAATCACTGTATGGCTGGCGTGGTCGCGGAGGATGAGTTGTCCGTTGCCTTTTACGGGTAAATCTGCGAGTCGTCTCCTTTTTCCCCACCAGTGGTCCACTTGGTGAATCTCGTCGACAGAGATTTCTTGGTGCCGTGCGTCACCTGCAAAGATATAATCAATGCGCAGCGTGGCGTCCTGGAAAAACTGGTCGAAATCTTGGGCACTGATATGGCTTGACACCAGCATCATGCCCATGATCAGCATCTGGCGCAATCGGTTTCCGTACGTTCTCATCTTCACTTTTCTATAGGGTTATGGTCTTTTCCGATTTCTCTCATGAGCCGTTGGATGTAAGGACGGTCCCAGTCCTTGGCATGATAGCGTATTCCATCATACTCCAGAAGGTCGATGTCCATCAGGACTTTTCCCTGTTGACGGAGGCTCTTTCGGTCGCCACAGCGACGCTCCGCCTGCTTGAGAAGGGCTGACAACGTGTCCACATCTTCTGTGGTGTATCCAGTGGCAATGCAGTTGTGAAAGGATTGCGTTAAATCACCGATAGGAGCCGTGCATAAAATAGAAGTAGCCCGTAACGCTTCAAGCATCGGCTTCAGCAGAGTCAATGCTTGCAGAATCCTCGCTTCCCCCTCTTCATTGGATCCTAAAGCCAGGATGACGCATTTCCCTTTCATCTACAATTGCGGTTACACCATCTTCTATCCCTGCGGGGATAGATCAGATAAAATAATAGAGGAATGAGGCGATACCCTCAAGGGCAGGCTTTCGCTGTCCTTCTATCTCGATTTTGAAGTCGATTTCTGTCTTGCAGATGCCACGCAGGTTCTGAATGTTATGCAGTTTGGTCACCAAGCGCACACGGCTGCCAGTGACGACGGGCTGTCCGAAGCGCATCTTGTCCATACCGTAGTTGACGAGCATCTTGATGTTGTTCACCTGGATGATCTCGTCCCATAGGTGGGGAAGCAATGACAGGGTGAGGTAACCATGGGCTATAGTGCTTTTATAGGGACTCTCTGTTTTGGCACGCTCGGTATCCACGTGAATCCACTGATGATCGAGTGTGGCGTCAGCAAAGAGATTGATGCGCTCCTGATCGATGGCAAGCCATTCTGAGTGGCCCAGCTCTTCTCCTAAATGAGAAGCAAATTCCTCGTAAGAATTGATAATTAGCATGATTGTTGTTGAATTTGGGTTTTGATGGTGCAAATTTAGGCAAAATTTCCGTTTTTTCCATCCACAAAAGGCAAATATCAGGATTTTTGTCTATATTTGCATGATACAAAGCCGTTTGGCATATTCTCATCAACTAATTCTCTACACTATGAGGCAAATTATCACCCATTTCACCGACGACGATCTTTATAAGTTTTCCATGTGCTGTGCTGTCATCGACAATTATCCCCGGGCGATGGTCAAATACCAGTTCGTAGACCGTAATCATACAGTCTACCCGGAGGGCTTTGCTGATGAACTCAACAGGCAGGTGGCTGCCCTTGAGGGAGTGATGATCACAGCTGAGGAAATCGATTTCATGAAGCGGAAATGCTACTATATACCCAACTGGTTCTATCCTTATCTGAAAGGTTTCCGGTTTGACAGGAATTGGGTGAAGGCCTGGCAGGATGACGAGGGTCACCTGCACCTTGAGATCGAAGGTTATTGGGCCAACACGATTTTGCTGGAAGTGAAGTTGCTGGCCATGATTTCCGAACTTTTTTACGAGATGACAGGACAGACTGGGAAACTCGATTATGAGAAATGCTACGCCAAGGCCTATCATAAAGCCGAACGCTTGTTGGGTGCGGGTTGCTGCTACAGTGACTTCGGTACCCGTCGCAGAGCATCCTTTGCGTCTGAGGACGTGGTGGTAAAAGCCATGAGTGAGTGTCAAAACTCACAGAAATGGCCAGGCACTTTCGTTGGCACAAGCAATGTCTACCTGGCCATGAAATATGATTTGACACCTGTCGGGACGATGGCTCATGAGTTTATCTGCGCCATTGCCGCCATGTACGGACCGCAGATGGCCAATCATATCGCAATGAACTCTTGGCGGCATACGTTCAGGGGAGCTCTTGGCACCTTCCTGTACGACAGTTTCGGATGGGATCTGTTCAGCCTCAACTTCTCAGAAGACTTCGCCAATTTGTTTAAGGGCTTGAGGATTGATAGTGGTGACAATTATGAGCAATTGGGCAAAATCGTGGAGAAATACAAATCGCTGGGTATCGATCCTCGTACCAAACAGGTGATTTTCAGCAATGCGTTGGATACTGACCGTGCCATCAAGATTCATCAGTATGCACAGGACTATTGTCAGCCATCTTTTGGTATCGGCACGCATTTCACCAATGATTTCGAAGGCATCACGCCGATGAATATCGTCATCAAACTCGTAGCAGCCAAGATCACAGAGTCATGGGATTTCTATAACGATACCTGTAAGATCAGCGAGGATAAAGGAAAACATACCGGCAAACCAGATGTGATTCGCCGGTATATGGATATCATTCATTTCAAGGAGGATTGAGGAGCATCAGTATTTGATGCCCAGCCCGTCGAGAATCCCGCGGATTTCATTGCCCACACCGAGTATGCCGTTGATAGCACCGTTCTTGATGCCTTGCACCATGTAGCGGGCACATTGTCCTTCGATCTCTCCGATTTTCCGACGCTCTTCCGGAGTGTAACGGAAGCGTGCCATCTTGTCGCGTAGTTCGGCGAATTCCTTGGCGGCATCCTGCCAGTCTTTGATGGTGTAGTAGCTGCTGTTGTCACGCAGGTCGTAGGAGAGATTCTGTAAGTGGCGTATGGCACTCTGCTTGGTGGAGCATGAGCTCAGCATGGTGATACTGAGCAGTGTGATGGCCAGTGTCGTAAAATAAATCCTGATTTTCATAATGTTGATAGTTTGATGTCGTTTTGAAAAATGGTGAAGAGGGACTTACCAACTGCCAGTAGCTCCACCGCCACCCGATGACCCACCGCCATACGATCCACCTTTTCTCTTTGGCGGAACAGGTGTCTCGGGTTCTTCAGTACGCTTTTCTTGCTCTTTCTGCTTTCCTTCCGTAGGAAGATTGGCGGCGGAGGCGGCGTTCTTCACGGGCTTCGTCCATTTATGATGGTCGTCGAGATAGCCAAACAGCATGCAGAGCACGAGGATGATCAGCATGTTCATGCCCGACTGGCCGTTGAACAGACCTCTCTTTTTCAGTGAGAAGGTTCCCTCGTCTTCTTGAGCGGTCTTCTGCAGATCCAGCACATATTTGCTGAGGGCTTGAGTGAGGCAAAGCATGGCGCTGTCGGGTTGCTCGCCCTTCAAATAGGGCTCCAGTTGGGTGCGCCCCAGTTGGCTGCACAACGCATCTGGCAAATCACTTTCCATGTCACGGCTGGGAGCTATGGTATACTTGTGCTGGTCGTAGGCCACCACGATGCAAACACCCTTGCCGGTCTCCGTACTTCCGATTCTGTGTTTGTTCATCAGGTCTACAGCGGTGCGGTAGGAGTCATTGTTAGACAACTTGTGGCAAATCACCACTGCGGTTTTCACTTTGCCGATGGAGTCAAGTTCTTGCAGCATCGTGTTCATTTGGTCCACCGTTTCTTGGCTGAGGATGCTGTCGCTGTTGGTCACGTATTGGTCGGGATCCGATAGGTGCACCATATCGATGTTGTTGATGTTCCATTCCGTAACGGCAGTGGAATCGGTAAGAGCCACTTTCCGCCCCTCACCTGTTGGGGTGGCTACTTGTGAAGGTATGCTCAGCATCGCAGCCTTGCGCTCACGTTCTGTGGCATTCCTATGGATCATCTGGTAAGAACAGCTGAGCATACAGGCCGACAGGATGCAGGTGCACATAAGGGGGTAGAATTTGTTTTCGAAACGTTTGAGCGGGCTCTCCTTGGTCTCATCCTCAGGATCGATGCCGACAAACTTCACTCCGGCTTTTTGGGCCTCCTCGGTGGCTTTCTTAGCTGCGGGCCTCTCTTTCTTCCATTTGTTGGTGAGATACAATGCCACTACAAGAATGGATAGACCGAATACGACAGTAGGATCGAAGGGGTGGACAACAAAAAACAGAATAGGAATCAGCAAGCCAAAAAAAATCCATGGCTTGGCACCCATAAAAATGCCATTCAGGCAACTTTTGAGAAATTTTCCCATATATCCGGTGTCTTTGGTGAATAGTCAAGATGATAATCGGAGAGAGCAAAGGTAATAAAAAGTTTGGATTTGTGACGTGTGGATCGGATATAATTACAAAAAAACCGCCAAATCTCTCGATTTGACGGTGTCTTTTGATTCAGTCCGTTGGAAATTAGGCAGCGGTGCTGTCAGCAGCAGCCTCAACAGCAGCAGCGGCGCTGTCAGCAACTTCCTCAACAGCAGCAGCGGCGCTGTCAGCAACTTCCTCAACAGCAGCAGCAGCGCTGTCAGCAACTTCCTCAACAGCAGCTGTATCCTCAGTAGCTTCCTGAGCGGGTTTGGAGTCTGTACAAGCAGCGAAAGAGATAGCTGCCATTGCTACGAACATAAATACCAATTTCTTCATTTTCTTTGCTTTTTTAAAACTGTAAAATATTCAATTGTTTATTAAAACAGCGCAAAGGTATATATAATTTTTGATTCGCAAATCTTTTTTTTAGTTTTTTTTCTTAGACTTTTGTAACATTTTGACAACAAACTGATAATCAATAAGTTGCAAATGGTTAAGAAAAGTTAAATAATTTGTGTGCCTACACATTTAGCGAGAAAACAGGTTTTTCGGTCAAAAAAAGTTGGCCAACCATCGCCTTTGTCGAGATATTGTTGTACTTTTGCATCATTCACAGTTCGATCTTTTTTATCTGATACGATCAAATGATAGTTTCTTCTGCGTTTCAAGGCAAGAAAGCTGCTTATTATACCCTGGGTTGTAAACTCAATTTCTCTGAGACTTCCACCTTTGGCCGCATGCTTCAGGAATTAGGCATTGTGACGGTCAAGGAGGGTGAGGTCGCTGACGTATGTCTCATCAATACTTGTTCGGTCACTGATGTGGCTGATCATAAATGTCGTCAGGCGATTCATCGGATGGTGAGAAAGCATCCGGGGGCGTTTGTGGTTGTCACAGGGTGTTATGCGCAGTTGGCTCCTCAGACCGTCAGCGAGATGGATGGGGTAGACTTGGTTTTGGGGGCGAATGAGAAGGCCTCTCTGGTGCAGTATCTTTCAGATGCTTGGGGGGGCGAGGCCAAACAGGCTTCTCTGCACAGATACCATGCCACGAAAACCAAGGACATCAAGACCTTTGCTCCGAGTTGTTCCAGGGGCAACCGCACTCGTTTTTTTCTTAAAGTGCAGGATGGCTGTGATTATTTCTGCACGTATTGCACCATACCTTATGCCCGTGGCTTCAGCCGCAGCACCACCATTGACAATTTGGTCAAGCAGGCACGCCAGGCAGCAGACGAGGGAGGGAAGGAGATCGTGCTGACTGGTGTGAATATCGGTGACTTTGGCAAGAACACAGGTGAGCATTTCATCGATTTGGTGAAGGCGCTTGACCAGATGGAATCGATTTCACGCTATCGTATCAGTAGCTTGGAGCCTGACCTTATCTCCGACGAGTTGATAGAGTATTGCGCCAGGAGCAGGGCATTCATGCCTCATTTCCATATTCCTTTGCAATGTGGCTCTGATGAAGTGCTCAAACTGATGCACCGCCGTTACGACACCGCATTGTTCGCACATAAGATCCAGTTGATCAAGGACCTCATGCCGCATGCCTTCATTGGGGTGGATGTGATCGTGGGCATGAGAGGAGAGACTGACGAGTGCTTTGCTCAGTCGCGAGATTTCCTGGAGTCTTTGGATGTCACGCAATTGCATGTCTTTCCCTATTCCGAAAGACCAGGGACAACCGCTTTGCGTATTCCGCATGTGGTCAGTGAAGTGGAGAAGAAACGGCGTTCGGCGGTGCTGCTTGAGATGTCCGACCGCAAGACCCATGCATTCTATCAGCAGTGGATAGGAAAGGAGGCAGAGGTGCTTTTCGAGAAATCCTCCCGGGGCAGAGCAATGCATGGTTTCACACCTAATTATATACGGGTGGAGCTGGCGGCCGATCAGGCTGACGCCAGTCTCGACAATCAGTTGGTTGACGTGCGGTTGCTGGGGTTCAATCATGACAAGACAGCCTTGATGGCACAAATCATTCAGCGATAGTTAATATGGACAAGGTAGCAGTGGTGATTCTGAACTGGAATGGGAAGAAAATGCTGGAGCATTATCTTTCCTCGGTATTGACTTGTTCTGCTGATGAGGCCGTGGTCTATGTGGCCGACAATGCATCGACAGATGATTCCGTGGCTTATTTGCGCTCTGCGTTTCCCGAAGTACGGTTGATCTTGCTTGATCGCAACTGGGGCTTTGCTGAGGGTTATAATAAGGCCCTGCGACAGGTGGAAGCAGAATATTTCATCTTGCTCAATTCCGATGTCGAAGTCACCCCCCATTGGCTTACGCCACTTGTTGATTTTATGGATCACCATCAGGAAGCAGCGGCATGCCAGCCCAAGTTGCTCTCCGACACCGACCGAAGTGCTTTTGAGTATGCTGGTGCAGCAGGTGGTTTCATCGACCGATTGGGTTATCCGTTTTGCCGGGGAAGAATTTTTGATGTAGTGGAGAAAGACCAAGGACAATATGATGCTACTTGCGAGGTGATGTGGGCAACGGGGGCTTGTCTGATGGTCAGGGCATCGGATTATTTCAGATATGGCGGATTGGACGCCCGCTTCTTCGCACACAATGAGGAAATCGACTTGTGCTGGCGTTTCCGTCTCATGGGGCGGAAGGTCTTTTGCGTCACCGACAGTAAGGTCTACCATCTGGGCGGTGGAACCTTGCCAAAGGGAAATCCCCGGAAAACGTTCCTTAACTTCCGTAACAACCTGACGATGCTTTACAAGAATCTTCCGGAGAAGGAATTACGCAGGGTGATGGTGGAACGCTGGTTCCTCGACTATCTCGCAGCATTACAGACCCTTCTTCTCAATCGGAACTGGGGCGACTGCAAGGCCATTTTCCAAGCCAGGAGAGCATTCTGGAAATGGCTTCCTGATTTTAAGGCCGACAGGGAACGGATTCAACGGGAACGCCTTGTAGAGCGTGTACCCCAACGGATGAGCCTGTCGCTGTTGTGGCAGTATTATGCCCGTCGTAGACGTTCGTTTACGGAATTGCCCGACAGCGAATAGGCTATCGGGCAATTCTCAGTTGTTATTCGCTGTAGAATTACTTCCAAACTTCTTGAATAGCGTTTCCGATGCAGCAGTCAGGCATCTGGATGTGGAGCATGGCGCACACCGTAGCGGCGATGTCGGTCATGTAAGTCGGGGTGTTCGTGCTGCCTTTCTTCACATGCCATCCCATGAAGAGCAAGGGGATATGTGAGTCGTCAGGATTCCATGTGCCGTGCGAAGTGCCTTTATAGTCGGGGCCTACGGTGCCATACATGTGGCTGCCCTGCAGCACGACCATGAGGTCGCCGCTGCGCATGCGGTGATAGCCGTTGATGATACGCTCGCGGAGAAACTGCGGGATGCTCTGGTTGCTGATGTCCTCATAATCCGTCACGTAGGCAAACTGTGGATCTTTTTTCAACCATTTCACTGCTTCAGTTTTCACGGCTTGGAGATCAATCCCTTTGCTGTCGATAAAATCATGGTCGAGGTAGATGCGGCAGTCCATCATTGCCTTGACATATTTCCCCTCTTTACCGAAAACCGTGCTCAGGTGCTCGTCCAGTCCTTTAGCGACGGAAGAGCCGGAATACCCACCTCCGGGCAGTCTGTGGCTGTTGAGGAAATTGCCGTTGTGAACGGCACCGTGGTCAGCGGTCAGGAAAAGCAGGTAGTTGCCACGTCCCACCTCGTTGTCGAGCACACGAAGGAAGTGAGCGAGGTCCTTGTCCAATTGCATATACACGTCGTGGTTCTCCTTGCCACGTGTGCTGTAAGTATGTCCGATGGCATCAGTCGAAGAGATGCTCACGGCGATCATGTCGGTCTGCTCATGCTTGCCCAGCCGCTCGCGTTGCACCACCTCCTCTGCCATCTTGAAAGTCATTGTCACCCCTTTTGTCGAGGTCTTGATGTCAAAGCCCGACTCGGTATGATGATTACGGTTGAAAGTCTCCATCCAACGAGGCAGTTGCTCCATGTAGTAACTGCTGGTGATGAAATGTCCGGCTTTTTCGTCCCACCAATAAGCGGCATTGGCGGCGTGTCCGGCGGGGAGAATAGAAGCCCGGTCCTTGAGTGCCACGCCGATGACTTTTGATTTGAAATCCGTGGCTATTTTCAACTGGTCACCGATGGTGTTGGCCAGCATGTTCCTGGGCGAGCATTTGCCGTAGCGGCTCGCTTTGTCACTACCCACAGCATATACGGTGGTGTCGGTCACACTGGTCACGTTTTTGCCATTCAGGTAAAAATTGTTGCCGGCAATGCCTGTCAGGGCCGGCACCGAACCTGTATAGGTCGTTGAGTGGCCGATAGCAGTCACGGTGGGTACGTAGTTGATCATCGTGTTCTCGCAGCTGAAGCCGTCCTTCAACAGCCGTTTCAGTCCATCCTCACCATACTGATCATAATAATAATAGAGGTAGTCCCATCGCATTTGGTCTACTACGATGCCCACCACGAGTTTGGGCCTTTCTACTTTTTCTGCCCAGGTCGTCTGGACACAACCAATGAGCAATAGGATGCTCATGAGAATCTTTTTCATGTATGTCGTGTATTGATGATGTTATTTTGCAAAATTATGAAATCTTCAGTGAAATACCAAATATTACGTCTTTTTTGGCGAATAATGCAGTCTGGGCGTCGTTTTTTCGGCACAAATTCAAAAAAAAAGAGGTTTTCTTTGCTGATGTCGTGAAATTGTATTATTTTTGCGTCATAATTGATTGAGGAATAAACACGACTTTGACGATTAGTATTGCTTGATGATAGGGATAATAGCGTCCTTGTCATGTTTTGCGATAACGACGATGGGATTCATACGCCGGTGAGGATACATAGGCGACATGGGTTTCTTTGTTGGGCTTATTCCTCCCCGTACTGCAAGTGTGAAAGTACGGCTATAAGATTATTCTCATAGATTAATTCATATTTTTACTCAACAGGATAATTTGAGTGTTAGTTTCAGGGTATTAAACAAGAAAGAAAATTTTTCAATGCTGATCTTTTAATTCTGTGACACCCAAAAATTCCTCCACCGTGAGGTGCAGGAATTGGCGGGGGTCATTTTTTTGCTTTTCGTCGAAAAAAAACCAGCAGCTCGTCGAAAACCATTTCACCACTGTCTTTTTCATCCTTATCTTTGCATCAGAAATAATCATTAACCCCAATATTAACATTTAAAACTATTCATGATGAAAAAGATTTTAGCAGTGATCGCCGTTTGCTTGATGTCTTTCCAGTTTGCAACCGCTCAGGATATCAATGCCGAGAACAATGTTCAGGAGCAGATGCCTCAATTCGTTGGTGGTGACCAAGCACTTGCCGACTGGATTGAAAACAATATCTCCTATCCGATGATGTCGGACCTCAATTTTGTTGCGGGACGGGTTGTCGTCTCCTTCGTCATCGATGAGAATGGATTCGTAGACAACATTCAAGTTGAGGAATCATCTGACCCGATGTTTGCAGATGAGCTCGTCAACCGATTAAGTATGATGCCACAATGGATTCCTGCCATTCAGAATGGAAGAAACGTGAGCGTGAAATTCACCCTTCCTTTCTCCTTCATCGCCTCCTGACTCCCACTTTCCAGCTTTTCAAGTCACGTTGTTCCTATAAAACCGCAAGGACTCTATCAAGACAAGTCCTTGCGGTTTCTTTTTGATTTTTCATCTCTCTGACCGTCAGAGCATTATCCTGTGTCTGGATGTCTCGATTAGCCCTTGTCCAAACATGCCGCGACGACTTCGATCTCTACCAAAGCACCTTTCGGCAGCGTTTTCACGGCCACAGCGGAACGGGCGGGATAAGGCATGGTGAAAAACTCCGCATAGACACTGTTCATATCTGCGAAGTCGCCCATATCTGCCATGAAGACAGTGGTCTTAACGATATTGCTCATACCCAGACCGGCCTCTTGCAGGATTGCCTGCACGTTGAGAAGAGATTGGCGTGTCTGTTCCTTGATGCCACCTTCTGGGAATTGACCAGTGCTCGGGTCTATGGGCAGCTGACCTGAGGTGTAAATGAGATTTCCTACTTGGATAGCTTGGCTGTATGGGCCAATTGCGGCTGGGGCATTGGATGTGTTGATGACTTTCATGTTGCTTATTTTTTTGTGTGATTGGATGTTAGCTTATTGCGTGAATGGCCTCCGATGTTTGTCATTGGCTGCGTGATGCAAATATAGGAAAATATTCTGAATTACAACGATGAATTGTTGTTTTTGCTGTATAAAAGATTTTGGGTGTCTCTTCATGTTGCTCTGGGTGTCTCAGACCTGTTTCGTTTTTGTGCCATTCTGGTAAATCCTGTATCAATTTCTTCATGATTTGTCACCAAATGGTTGCTGCTATTGCCAGTTTGGAAGATTCTGAGTATCTTCGCAAAAAACTTTAAAAACTATATTAATGACTATGTTTAGACGAGCTTCTCTATTGGCTGTCGGACTGGCAGCCGCTTGGGGCGTTTCAGCCCAGAAACCTGTGTCGCCCCCCGCTGGAGGAAAGGCGATCAGTGATGAACTTATCGGCATCTTCTTCGAAGATATCAGCAGTGCCGCCGATGGTGGACTGTATGCTGAACTGATCCAGAACGGATCTTTTGAGTTCAATCCGACCGAGCGTGACGGGTGGGGACCAGGCACCGCCTGGCGGATGATACGGCCCGGGCACTCCCTCGGACATCTCCAACCGCTCTCTGAGAATCCGATTCACCCCAACAACCCGGTTTTCATGCGGCTCTTCATTGAGCGCGTGGGGCATTACTACGATTTCAAGGGATGGACAGGTTTCGGCATCCAGAACGATGGTTTCGACGGTATCTCGGTCAAGGCCGGGGCACAGTATAATTTTTCGGCTTTCCTGCGCAATGTGAAGGGGGAGGCAAAACAAGTACGTGTGGCATTGGTCGAGCCACAGGGGTGGGGGAGAGATCCCAAACTGATTGCGGATGCCGTGATCGATGTCAACTCCTCGGACTGGAAGAAGTATGAAGCGCAGTTGGTGGCAAAGGAGAATGCCGCCAAGGCTTCTTTGCAGATTCTGGCACTTTCCACGGGTACTTTGGATGTCGACATGGTATCGCTGATGCCACAGGATACTTATAAGGGCCATGGACTTCGGAAAGACCTGGCCGAGGCACTCGAGGCTCTTCATCCGAAATTCATGCGTTTCCCGGGGGGATGCGTGGTGCATGGTGGCGGCGATGGATTCTGGGATACCTATCGTTGGAAAACGACCGTGGGTCCCAAGGAGCAGCGTCGTGGACTGAAGAACACTTGGGGCTACCATCAGTCGATGGGATTGGGGTATTTCGAGTACTTCCAGTTCTGCGAGGACGTGGGTATGGAACCACTGCCCATCCTCCCTTGTGGTGTCAGTTGCCAGGGAACCAATGGTGGCTGGGGCATGAAAGACCAGGCTCAGGATTGGGTGCCGATGGACCAGATGGACGAATGGGTAGATGAGGCACTTGACTTGATCGAGTGGGCCAATGGTGATGTGAACACCAAATGGGGACGCGTGCGTGCAGAGGCAGGGCATCCCAAACCCTTCAACCTGAAATACCTTGGTCTGGGCAATGAAGAGCGTATCTCTCCAGAGTTCATCGAGCGTTTCAAGTATATTTATAATAAGGTGAGGGCTGCCCATCCTGAAATCATCATTGTGGGAACGGCAGGGCCAGGCTCACATCCAGGCAACCGCGACTTTGAGGAGGGATGGAAACTGGCTGATGAAATCGGTCTGCCCATTCTTGACGAGCATTATTATGAGCCACGCGACTATTTCCTTAAGAGCCGGCAGTATGACAACTATCCTCGTGACCGCAAGACGAAAGTCTACTTGGGTGAGTATGCCGCTAAAGACAAGAAGCTTATTGATGCCTTGGCTGAGGGACTGTATCTCCTCCATGTGGAGCGCAACGGCGATGTGGTGTGCATGACATCCTATGCGCCGCTCTTCGCCCGCAAGAATGCCACGAACTGGAACCCCGACCTGATCTATTTCGACAATGATAAGACATTCCTCACTTGCAGCTATTATGTGCAGCAGATGTTCGGCCTGTCTTCGGGTAATTATTTCTATGGGGATTGTGTCGATATCCAGGATGCTTCCAACTTACAGGGCCAGTCGGTGGTGCTGAACACCAAGACACGCCAGCTCTTTGTCAAGATCTGCAATGCAGGTGCCGAAGCCAAGCGTGCATCCATCGACCTCTCGCGTTTCAAGGGCCTCAAGAGTGTGGCCACAAAGACGGTGATCGCAGGTCATCCGAATGATGAGAACAATGACAGCCAGCAGCCAGTGAAGCCACAGACCGAGACCGTGAAGGTGAAGAAGAAAATGACGGTCGACGTCGCTCCTTACTCCATCACGATGTGGCAGATCGCACTCTGAATCAGATGCGACAGCTGAGCAAGAAAAGGGGGCATGCCATGTGGTATCATGACATGCCCCTTTCCTATATCTGGTAAAGAACAGAATTTGGCCTACTCTTCGACGATGCCAGCCTCGATCCATTTATCAAGCATGGCCTGTGAGTCTTTCAGGGCGCGCTCGCGGTCGAGTGGGGTGTTCTCATCGATCATGTAGTTTTCGACGAGGATGTCTGCCAAGTCGTCGACGGTGAACTCTTTGTCCTGAACGCTTCTCCACAACAGAGCCGATGATTCGTTCATGCTGATGATATTAGTGAAATCAATGTTCTCTCTACCTTCTGCTACGATGATCTGCTCACCGCAGATCTCACGCAGGTTGAATCCTTTTTTTGCTTTCATAATTTGGAAATGATGGTTTTATTGTTTCTTGATCTTATAGGCTGTGGGTTGGTCTAACTGTATCTCGTTGGCGTATTTGGTATATTTCAGAGGAAACAGGTTGAGCCAGATGTAACGGTATGCGGCAAGCAGGTAGCGGCGGAAGGGTCGCAGGTGCGTCCAAAACCAGGAGTACACTTTCCATTTCATGCCGTCTGTGCGGTCGATGGTGTTGCGTCCCTTGCGGTAGAAACCGATCACTCCGGCTCGGAAATCCTCCACCTTGCAATATTCACAGTTGAGGTTGCCATCACCCATCAGTGTCACGTTGTCTCCTTCCATCTTGCGGATACGGTGAAGCACGAAATGCCCCGGTTCTATCTCAGCCAAGACGGGGTCGCCGACGCGCAGATGTTCTGGGCGGGTCAGCATGGCGCGGTCGCGTTCCGATTCCAGGAAGGGACGCATGCTGTTGCCTCGGAGGTTGATGGTCACGGTGTGTCCGTCTTTGATGTATTCCACGATGACGGGGAAGAAGAGGCGGTTCTCAAGCGGGATGTTCTTCGTACCTCGTTGTCGAATCACCTTCTGGCCACCGTCATGAGTGTGGAGCCACTTGAAAAAACTGTTGTTGCGGTTGAGCATGGTCTGGATAGCTTAAGTTACGCCTCCTTCACGGCGATGCCGGCGTGACACACCTCAGCAGCTTCCCTGTCGGGCTGGCAGTGCAGGATATAGGTACCGACGTTTTCCACGATCTTGGTGACAGTGTCGCACACGTTGCGGTAGACAGGAATGTCCCATTTCAGCGAACTGCATGATGGGAGAACAGAGGTGAAACCCTGAATGGGTGACAATTTCTCCACCCAGTTGTGGTCGTCACGGTCGATGCGGGTCAGCGCACCGAGAGGAGCTTTGATTTTCCTGTAGCAAGTGGTCTTGCCGCTCCAAGGTGAACCGTAAATATAGGCCTTGCCGTCGATCACACGGATTACTGGGTTGTCGTCGTTCATCAAATCGCAGTTGGGGATATAGCGAAGCCAGTTGCTCACCTGGGTTGACTTGCCAGTGCCGCTCACGGCATGAAAAGCGTAGCCATAGCCGTTGTGACGCACGAGCGAGGCATGGATCATGACCGTGTGCTTGAATGAGCCGGCGATGGCGTAGCACAGCATCATGGTGGATTGGAGACCAAACTTGCGCATGTCAAAAGTGCCGTTGAGGGCAGCCTTCACATATTTGCAGCTTTTGTCGATCTGAAACATGCCGCATTCAGCGCCGCGGGGGTCCTTGAAGATAAACTGGTAGCCTCCACCCTCTATCAGGTCGACGATGATATTGCCGTTGCCAGACTCAAAATCGCGTATGCGGTCGCGTCGGCTCTTCTCTATGGGTTTCAGCGTGTCGTCCACCGTGATGTCGAGTATAAGCTCATCGTCGGGCTTCTCACTCACCATGAAGGGGAAGAATGAGGTGAGCATACCCATGTTGTTGTATTTGTTATCGACGAAAGTGATCTTGATGAAGAGCTCGCCGATCTCGAAATACCTCGTTTCGTTCATTGTGATGTTGTTTTGTGGTTTGGATGGGTTCTGTCAATTCGCGAATGCCGTTTGCATTAATGGCGTGGGGGCATTGATGGGGGAACGTCGCTCTCCTCATCGCTGGAGCTGCGCTTTTTCCCTTCTTTGATGACGCCCTGTGAAATCTTCTCTTTCGTCTTCTTGGCTCGCTTGACGGCTTTCTTGCTCGTTTCTGTCACGGCTTCGGTAAGGTCGTCGGGAGCCAAAGACTGAAATCTGAACTCGTCGGCGTCTACAGTCCGGATGTCATACGAGCGGGAATGTTTTTTCTTGTTGTCGCCGAATTGTGAGCGCATTTTCGCATATTTCTTCAGAATATCCTTTTCTGAGGTAGCGAAAGCCACCAGACAGGTGCGGGAAGAATTGCTGAGGGATTTGAAATGATCACGCAGTTGCATCGAGTATTCGCTGCGTTTCACCAGGAAATCGCTCTTCTCGTCAATCCATGCACTGTCGAGCACTTGGATTTCAGTGAAATAGACGATGGAATCGTTGAATGAGGCGGATACGCCGAAGATATAGACAGGTGTGCAGCGCATCTTGCCCGACACTGGCAGCACATGCAGCATCAAGGCAATCAATGTTGTTGCGAATATGATTTTCCTCATGGGATATGTTTGATAATCTTTATACCTCAAAATAAGGTCTTAATGGCATTTATTGGCCAAGATATGACTTGAGCAACTTGTTTTTGGTGTTATGACGCAGACGGCGGATGGCTTTCTCCTTGATCTGGCGCACTCGCTCCCGCGTGAGGCCAAACTTCTCGCCGATCTCCTCCAGGGTCATCTCTGGTTGGTTGATGCCGAAGAAGGCTTCGATGATGCGGCGCTCACGCTCGTTGAGGGTGAGCAGGGCACGGTTGATCTCATTGCGGAGCGACTCCATCACGAGTTCGTTGTCGGCCATGGGAGAGTCGGTGTTGGGCAGGATGTCGAGCAGGCTGTTCTCCTCCCCATCCACGAAGGGAGCATCGACGGAGATGTGGCGGGTGTTCACCTTCAGTGCGTCTTCGATCTTGTCTTCAGGCAAGTCGACAGAAGCGGCCAGTTCGTCGAGGCTCGGACGGCGCTCATGCTCCTGCTCAAACTGGTTGAGCACTTTGTTGATCTTGTTGACCGATCCGACTTGGTTGAGCGGCAGTCTCACGATGCGGCTCTGCTCAGCGATGGCTTGGAGGATGCTCTGCCGGATCCACCACACGGCATAGGAGATGAATTTGAAACCTCTGGTCTCATCGAATTTCTCCGCTGCCTTGATCAGACCCAAGTTGCCCTCATTGATCAGGTCGGGAAGGCTCAGACCGTGGTTCTGGTATTGCTTCGCCACAGAGACCACGAAACGGAGGTTGGCGCGGGTAAGCTTCTCCAAGGCTTTGCGGTCACCCCTGCGGATGCGCTGGGCTAACTCCACTTCTTCCTCTACCGAGATGAGTTCCTCGCGGCCGATTTCCTGAAGATACTTGTCGAGCGATGCGCTCTCTCGATTCGTGATCGATTGCGTGATTTTCAGTTGTCTCATGTGGCAAAAGTCTAAGTGAATGCAAAAGTACGACCTTTTCGGCAAAAAAACAAACAAATGCGCAAATATTTGCGCATTTGCCTGTTTTTGCGATCCTGCCCCACAGAGCCTTCAATGAGGGAGTGGCTGCGATGTCTTTAATCCTTCAACGGCACAGCGAAATATTTCTTCTTGCCGGTGGGATAGATACCTTGGATGTAGAGCACGGGCTCCTTGCTCATCGAGGCTTCCTTCACGGCTTTCTGGATGTCGTCCACCGTCTTCATGGGCTCGTCGTTGATTTTCTGGATGATGAATCCCTTTGAAAGTCCTTCTTCCTGGAGTTTTCCTTTGTTCACCTTGGTGATTTCAACACCGTAGCTGATATTCAGCTGCTTCTTCTGCTCGTCGGTGATGGCCTTGAAGTTAGCACCGAGGATGTCGAGGTCGGCTGTCTTCATCACTTCCGTGTTGCCTTGGGCATTCTTCAGCGTCACGGTCTTCTCTTTCTTGGCTTTCTTGTGCAGATAGGTGATCTTCACTTGGTCGCCAGGACGCTTGGAGGCTACAATTTCCTGAAGCTCTGCCATCTTGGAGACTTTCTTGCCGTCGATAGCGACAATGACGTCGCCTTCCTCAATGCCGGCCTCCGCAGCTGCGCCACCATCTTCCACCTTACTGATATAGACACCGTCGTTGGTGCCGAGGTCAACTTCCGTGCCTTTGTCTTTCTGGCTGTCGATATAGTTGTGCACGTCCTGGCCCATGATGGCAAGCATGGCGCGCTGCACGGTGCCATATTTCTTCAGGTCGCTCACCACCTTGTTCATGATTGTGGTGGGAATGGCAAATCCATAACCGCTGTAACTGCCAGTCTGTGAATAGAGCATGGCATTGATGCCGACCAGTTCTCCCTGGGTATTGACCAATGCACCTCCAGAGTTGCCTTGGTTAATCGCTGCGTCGGTCTGGATGAAAGATTCCACACCGTTGGCGTAGAGTGAGCGGGCCTTGGCACTGACGATGCCGGCGGTCACGGTGCTGTTGAGATTGAATGGGTTGCCAACGGCGATCACCCATTCTCCTACCTTCAATTTGTCGGAGTCGCCGATGGGCAAGGTGGGCAGGTTCTTGCCGTCGATCTTGATCAGGGCAAGGTCGGAACTCTTGTCAGTGCCGATGATGCGGGCGGAGAATTCACGGTTGTCGTTCAGCGTCACGGTGAGCTCGTCGGCTCCCTCCACCACGTGGTTGTTGGTCACGATATAACCGTCGGTGGAGATGATCACTCCTGAACCGCTGGCTTCGCGCTTAGGGGTCTGTACCTGACGACGTTGCTTGCCGCCATTATTGGGATTGCCGAAAAAGCCGAAGGGGTCGCTGAAAAAGTCGGAGAAGGGGTCTTCGACTTCCATTGTCGTCACCTTGGAATTTTGGACGTATTTGATGTGAACGACAGCGGGCACGGCTTTCTCGGCCGCATAGGTCAGGTCTACAAGGCCTCCCATAGGTTCTGCTGCGTTTGCTGAACTGAAAACACTCGCTGACAGTCCCAGAGTCAGGAGACCTGCGACTGCCGTCATCATGGTTTTGTTTGTTGCAATTGTCATTGTTTTTTGTTTTTTTGTTTGACATTCTTTTCTGACTGCAAAATTAGACTCAAAAATGCAGAATCGTAAATTTCTTGCAATATTTTGTCCACTTTTAACAATCCGAAATGATGGTTTAACGATGTGTCAATGGTTTTAAATAGAATTTTACTTTTGTTTACGTCGTTTTTTTGTTAATTTTGCACGGAGTTTGAAGGGTTTTCCTTATCTTTAGCCCCGAAATAGATACCGAGAGAATATGAGACAAGGTTATAACAAATTGCTGATGCTTTTGCTTTCGGCCCTCATGACCCTTATGGGTACTGCGGGATGCAAGTCGCTCAGGTTCTCGAGAAAAGCGATTCTGCGGCAACAACAAGCCTATAACGACAGTGTCGCAAGTGCTAATGCGATGCGTGACCAGTTGCGGCAGGACAGTATCGGGCGAGCCAACGCCAGAGCGGACTTCGTAGCCGACAGCATCAAAAGGGCCGAGTATCTGGAGCGGACCAAGACAATCTATGGTGGACCCAACATGATGGACCGCAGGTTCAGAGGTCAGAAAAAGTCCAAATGACGCACCCCCGATGAGATACAAGGGGCTGACTTTGGCCAAGAAGGTTGCATTGGAGATCGAACGGAAACTCCATAGCGACATTGTCAGAAGGCATCCGCTTACGCAGGTGTTTTGGGAGTGTACGCTCAGATGTGACCTCCGTTGCCGGCATTGTGGCAGCGACTGCAAGACGAAAGCAGAGGCCGCCGACATGCCTGTGGAGGATTTTCTTGGTGTGCTTAGAAGTATCAGCAGGAAATACGATCCTCATCAGGTCTTCGTCACCATCAGTGGGGGTGAACCGCTGATGCGACAGGATCTGGAGGAGTGTGGGAGGAGAATCTACGAAATGGGTTTCCCTTGGGGTATCGTGACCAATGCCCTCCACCTCACCCCCGAGCGTTTCGGCCGGCTGGTCGACGCTGGGTTGCATGCTGTGGCGGTGAGCCTTGACGGTCTGGAGTCTGACCACAATTGGATGCGGGGCAATGAGAGGAGCTTCGGCATGGTCGAACAGGCTATCGGTTTGTTGAGGAACCAGCCTCTTGTGGTGTGGGATGTGGTGACGTGTGCTACGGAGCGCAATATCGGTACGCTGTCCCAGCTCCGCGATTGGCTGATCGCCCATGGTGTGGAGGACTGGCGATTGATCGATGTCTTCCCTCTTGGAAGGGCGGCCTCCGACCCGCAGATGATCCTCTCTGATGAGCATTACCACGACTTGCTCGACTTTATCCTCGATACGCAGCGGAACTGTCCAGAGATATCTGTCAACTACGGCTGTGAGGGTTTCGTGGGGGAGTATGAACTCGACGTGAGGCCACACGCCTTCTTTTGCCATGCGGGTGTCACCGTGGCGGGCATCCTCGCCGACGGAGGCATATCTGCTTGCACAAGTATCCGTTCCGACTACACCCAGGGCAACATCTATCATGATGACTTCCTGGAAGTATGGGAAAACAAGTTCCAGCCCTACCGTGACCATTCCTGGATGAAAACGGGGCCGTGCGCCGACTGCAACGTGTGGCGATATTGTCAAGGAAATGGGATGCACCTGCGTGATGGAAAAGGGAATCTTCTCCAGTGCCATCTCGAACGGATGGTCAGGGGTATACATAAGAAAAACATCATTAACGCAAAATCATAATATTCATCACAAATGAATCGTTTCGTATACAGATTATGGATCATAGCCTCCCTTCTTTGGGTGGCTGAGTTCGCATCAGCTCAGACGCTGACCGTTTCAGGTGGAAAAACCGTCTTCGCTCCAGGAGAGGGGGTGACGGTTGCATATAGTGGAGCTCATTCCGGAGACCAGATTCTGGTCTACCACAACTTTTCCATGCTTCCACTCAAAGAGAAATGTGCTTGTGGGCAGGGTGATGGTGTCTTCGAACTTCCACCGTCATTACAACCTGGCGATTATCGGGTGTTTTTGACCGACAGCGATGGCCAGACCGTGGCAACTGCCGGTTTCCAGGTCGACTTGTACCCGCTGCCGAAAGAGGGGAAACGCATCGTCGTCATCGCTGACCCGCATGTGCTGGGTCCGGCATTGGTCGAAGATGAGAACAATGAGAGGTTTGTCAACATGATCAATGGAGAACGAAAGTTGATCAAGTACAGCTATGAGATATTTCTGGCCTGTCTCGATACCATCAGAGCATTGCGCCCCGACCTCGTGGTCATACCGGGCGACCTCACAAAGGATGGTGAGTTGCTCAGTCATCAGGCGGTGGCAGAGGGGTTGCAGCAACTGCTCGACGAGGGTATCCCGTCGCTGGTGATCCCAGGCAACCATGATCTCGAAAGCCGTGGCGCGTGGTCGTATGGCACGGGCAGCGAACGAGCTGACGCCGAGGTGATTTCCATCCCTCAGTTTGAGGAAATCTACCGCAATTTCGGCTACGACAACCGTTCGGAGCGCGACCCTTACCCCAACTCTCTGACCTATGCCTGCGAACCCCTTGAGGGGGTGGTGTTCATCGGCATCGACGATAGCCGTACGACAGCCCGTGGCGACCTGGGCAAGGATGATCCTGAATATGGCAGACTGCCGCAGGAGACCCTTCAATGGGTTCTGGACAAGGCCGATGAGGCCATAGGGAATGGGAAGGTAGTGATCGCCGCCATCCATCATCAATTGCTTCAGCACTACAACGAACAGGCAAAATTGATGGATTCCGCCGCTACCGAACAGGGCGACAGCATCGCACGGCTCTTTGCTGATCATGGCATACGGGTGGTGCTGACGGGCCACATGCACATTCCACATATCTCGCGCATCAAGGGTTTTGACGGCGAGAGCATGATCACTGAGGTGTCTTCTCCTTCGCCAGTGAGCTACCCCAGCATGTACCGCTTGTTGACTCTCGATGATAAACTTACCCGGATCGACATCGACTCGCGCCCGATCACCAGCTCTGCACGGCTCGACGACGTGCAGAAGGCAGCCCGTGACAAGATAGATGAGACGCTGGACCTGACGGTGAAGAAATTGGTCTACCGCAACCAGAGCACCTTCAATCAAATGCTCCAGCAGTTCGCCGGCATTCCCGGTTTTGAGAGTGTTTTGGAGGATGTGCCCTCGGATCCTGACGTATTGGCCGACATCGCTTGTGAGGCCTTCGGCGAGACCATGAGAAAAGTGATTTTCACCACCTCTGAAGGAAATGAGCACCTCAAGGATGCTGTCGATAACGTCATCAACCAGTTGGAGGCCGATTGCAAAGTGGCAGCCGACTTGGTCTTTGACAACCAGAATGCGCCCACAAGGGCTTTCCTGGCCACCTCATTGTATCTCTTTATGCTCGACAATGCCGAGACTTTGCTCAAAAGCATGCTGTCCGACATTTCTTATCTGGGCACAGAGGATGCAGACCAGACAGATGACTTGTATCACACGGTCTTGCTCGGCGACGAGGCAGGTATACGAACTGTTGACGATAACTGCCAGCGTGAACTTCTTGTCTACACTGTATCAGGACAATGTTTGGGAAAACGACACTCAGGACTTCCCAAAGGCATCTATATCATCAAGAGTGGAAACACATCCCGGAAGATCACGATTAATTAACAAGGCACTTCCTTTGCCAATCTCCTCTACATCAACGGCTCCCATTCCTCTAATCGGATGGGAGCCGTTGATGTAATAATAGAGATATCCGTTATCTCACTACGATCTTATTTCCACCAAAGATGTAAATTCCTCTCGGTAGTCCCTCTATATCAGCGGTTGATCTGATGAGGCCTCCCCCCACGCTGTAGACCGCAGATTGATGTAATGCATTTAGCCCCTCCAATGGTGGTCTTCACCAGGGGAAGGGCTGAGCATGTGAGTTAAGGTTATATCAATACCGATGCAGGATAGCCTGGCGAGTATAGCTGTTGCCATCGCGGTCGAAAGTGACCTGGCCGCTGAACTGGTTTTCCACGCGTGTCAGACTGATGCTCACTCGGAGCGATGAGGTGCTGTCGATCTGCTGCTTGCCGCTTAATCGTACGCGGTCGTTGAATGTTCCGCTCACCCTCACCGATTTTCCCTCGCAGGTGAATGTGCCACTCACACCGTCCACGTCGTTGTTGCGGCGCATGGTCAGCGTGGCGTTGTTCTCTCCCACCTTGCCTGAGATGGTGATGTTGTTGCGTTCATAGATCCTCCGTAGGGAGTCGACACGTCGCAAACTGTCTGAGCGGCGCTTCTCACGAACCGCAACCTTCGCCAAGGAGTCTTTCCTCACCTCGTTGAAGGAATCGGTGCGCTCTATGGCAATCTCCGTGCTTTGCTTCAGCAGTTCGGCGGTCTTCTTGTCATCATCACAAGAACTTGAGGCAATGCCCACGAGAAGGGCGGACAAAGCGAAATAAAGTAGTTTTCTCATTCCAAGCTATAACATACTAATTGCGGGCAAATTTAGCAATTATTGCTGATGTGTCAAAGAAATTTGAGAGAATTAACGCACTTCGGGCCACAAATCCCTGTCACCATCCCATCAATTGGCGGAGATAGGCTGTCAGTTCTTCTGCCATGACAGCATGGCGCTTCATTGAGGGATGACCTTGTGATCCCCAACCGAGGGAACCGTCGTCGGGGGTGAAATCCATGCGGTAGACTTCACGGTCGCCACGGAGGGCGGCATCGGCGATGGCCGAATCCTGAGCCTCACGGATATCGGTCAGCCGTTTTGAGGCAGGTATCGCACCTATAATATAGACAATCTTGGCTTGGGGGTAACAGCCGCGCAGGGTTTGGGTGAAGCTCTTGAAGGCTTCGGCGAGCAGACCTTTGTCGTATTTCCCTACCGAGGTGTCGTTGCAGCCGAGGTTCACGCACACCACATCGGGCTGAAACAGACTGAAATTCCAAGCTTCTCCCTTGGTCGAATAAAAAGTCTGCGGATAGATGTTGGGCATGATCTCATCGGGTATCTTGCCAGCATAATTGCGATAGATGCCAATGCCGCTGCGAGCGCAAATCTGGCACTGGGCATTCAGGGCGCGCGCGGTCTTTGCAGCATAGGTATGGTAGAAGTTTTGCTTGCTGAAGAGGAACTTTTTCTCTGTACCATCTCCTTCGATGCCATAGCCGCAGGTGATGGAGTTGCCGATAAACTCGATGCGGCGGTCGGGCAGGATGGGGCGCTCGCCGAGTTGGCATCCGTCGTCGAGTAACAAACCATAGAAGGTGGGTTTTTTATACATACCCTCGATGATATAGGTGAGGGTGAGACGGTGCATGCCTGCGGCCAGTCCACTGGCCAGACGGGTGACCTGGCTGCCTTTCAGTACCTCCACCTTATAAGCTGGCTGTTCGTCTACTTCCACCATGAAGTAGCCGCAGTCGGTATTGGTCTTCATCGATGCCGATGTGCCTTGGAAATTGGCGTGAATCTGCACGCCAGGATAGGTCCATACGGCTGCATCGGGTGTGGTATTCCAACTGATGCGGCCTACATAGGCGAAACCAGGGTCGGTGGCTTTGATGAATGTGCTGGCTGCCAAAGGGAGGTGGAAGAGCAAGCTGAGCAGCACAGTTATGGAAAAAACTTTTGGCATGGAGAAAAACTTAGAATTGCGCGTAGATGAAGGGTTGAATGTCACTCAGGCGATAGTTGATGACCAACTGGAGCACCACGAAGAGCAGGATCAGTTTTAGCGTCCAGGGTGTGTCGGCGTAGATGCTTTTCAACTTGTCGACGTGCTTCTGTCTCACGCCGTGGAGGGCAAACCCCAATACCACAAATACGGTCCAGGTCATACGGGTCTCGATAAAAGGCTGAAGATACGACAGGCTGAAGTCGTTTCCGATTTTGCCGAGGATGGTCATAGCGGTCTGCATGTCGGGGGCGCGGAAGAAAATCCAGGCGAACGACACGTAGAGGAAGGTGAGCATCCACGATCCCAACTTCACGTACCAACAGTTGGGTAGCTGGTCGAGTTTGCTTTTGCAGAGCTTATGCACGACAAGCCCGGCTCCGTGCAATGCTCCCCAAAGCACGAACATCCAGGATGCACCGTGCCAAAGGCCTGCTACCAGCATTGTGACGAAATTGTTGACATAAGTGCGGATCTTGCCCTTGCGGTTGCCCCCGAGCGGGATGTACACATAGTCGCGGAACCAGGTCGAGAGGGAGATATGCCAGCGGTGCCAGAACTCTTGCAAGTTGAGCGACTGATAGGGAAATCTGAAGTTTTCCTTCAAGGTGATGCCCAGCAGCAGGGCGATGCCGATGCTGATGTCGCTGTAACCGGAGAAGTCGCAGTAGATTTGCAGGGTGTATCCAAATACGCCCATCAGGTTTTCGAAACCGGAATAGGCACTGGGGTCGGAGAATATCCAATTGTTGTATTGGGCGATGTAGTCCGCTATCAGTGCTTTCTTGATGAGTCCGCTCATGATGAGCCAGATGCCGTCGTACACTTGCTTGTCACCGATGTGGTAGCGATGTTTGATCTGAGGGATGAGTGTCTCGGCACGGGTGATGGGGCCGGCCATAAGGAGGGGGAAGAACGTGAGATAGAAGCAATACTCCAGTAGGCTCACCTCCATGGTGAACCGCTTCTTGTAGACATCCACCGTGTAGCTGATGGCTTGAAAGGTGTAGAACGAGATGCCCACGGGCAGGATGATCGACAGTGGCGAGAAGTTGCTCTGCGTGATGTCGCGCAGGATGTCGATCAGGAAATTGGTGTATTTGTAGTAGACAAGTGGGGCAAGTTCCACTGCCACAGTGGCCCACATCCATCGGAGCCGAGGAGATCCCTCCTCCCCGTTCATCCGTTGGGTCATGAAATACGACAGCAGCACGGTCAGGGGCAGCAAAAGCATCAGCACGCCATTGGCCTTGTAGGCGAACAGCAGGCTGAAGGCCACGACATAGCCCAGGGTGATGGCCTTGGAGTAATGGCGTATCAGAATGTAAATGCCGAAAAACACCATGAAAACCACGGCGAATGGGATGGAGACGAACGACCACGTGCTGTCGGGGGCTGACAGGAAGTGGGATATGTAGTCTTGTAACTGCATCCTCGGCGAATTATGATTTCGGACTGCTTAATTTACGGCCTTTGTCTTTCACTTTCATTACCTCGATATGCTCTATACGTATCGACGGCTTGCCCTCTGGCTTGTTGAGGACCACGGGATGTAGGCAACTGTCACTGGACATCCACATGGCTACCTCATCCATCCAGGTGCGGGCTCCCACCATGGTGGGGTGCAGATGGTCGTTGCGGCGCTCCATCTCGATGTTGCGTGAGTCGAAATACCCTTTCTTGCCGAATACCTTGGCGATCTCGGCATTCAGACCTTCGTCGGGCTTGGTGTTGGGCGGGCCGATGAAGATGCTCGGGCAGTCGCCGGCTTTCTGCTTCATCTTGTGCAGGCTCTCGTTGATGGTCTTGAGATTTTTGGAATAGAGCTCGTTGCTGCCCATGCAGTATATCACGAAGGTGGGGCGGGCTTGCTTGATGAAATAGTCAAGGGTCTCGCCGCTCCATGCCATTGTCGTACTCCCATACCAGGTTACAGCATACATGGTGTCGCCGCTCTCCTTGCAGTAGTCGTAGAAGCGATAGGCCAGGGGCTCTACCATAGAGTCGCCCACAAACAGGAAGCGCTGGGCGGTGGAGTCAGGCTCCACTTTCTCCTCAACAATCGACAAGGTCAGCGTAGTGTCTTTGGGCTGTGGCATGAGGCCGTCAAGGTCTACTTTCCTCAGCATCTGTTTGGCGAAAGTCATGCCGACTGGCGACTTCGCATAGAAGAAGATGGCGGAAAAGGTGACGACGAACAACAGCAGGGCTTTTATCTGGGAATTCATGTGAAATGATGCTTCTTTTAATCCTTGGGATTTTCATCCCTTCCTTAATTCGTGTGCAAAATTACACTTTTCTCATGGAATAGACAAATATAGAAGGCTTTTTTGCAACCATGAAAATTAAATCGCCTTTTATTTTGATTTGCCGTCTGTTTGCATTATCTTTGCATAGTCTAATTGACCATTAAGATCCAATACTCTATTTATGAGAAAAAACGAACTTCCCTCCGCCGTCATGCGGATTTTCAGGCAACTCAATCAAGTTCCAAGACCGTCGCACCATGAGGAGCGGGTGGCTGATTTCCTTTGCAGCTATGCCGAAGGACTCGGACTACCGTGGAAACGCGACGGACAAAACTGTGTAGTGATCAGCAAACCGGCCACTCCTGGATACGAAAACGCTGAGCCAGTGGTGGTGCTCAATCACATGGATATGGTGTGCGTTGGTATGCAAGACCCCCTGAAGGATGGGGTGGAGGCTTACGAGGAGGATGGTTGGATGAAGGCTAAGGGCACTTCTCTTGGCGCAGACAATGGCATCGGCCTTTCCATGGCGTTGGCTGTTCTGGCCGACGACAGCATCGTGCACGGTCCGCTGGAGGTGATCACTACCACCAATGAGGAGGACGGCATGACGGGTGCCGCCGCTCTCTCGCCGGATTTCATCAAAGGAAGAAAGGTCATCAACCTTGATTCCGAGGATTATGACACCATCACCACGGGGGCGGCGGGTGCTACACTTCAGGTGCATCGGTTGCCGGCGGGATGGGTGAAAGCCCCGGGTGGAAAGCGCCGCTGGTATCGCATTCGCATAGATGGTGGAAAGGGTGGCCATTCGGGTGTCGACATCAATAAAGGCAGAGCCAGTGCGGTAGTGATGGCTTGGGCCATTCTGGCCGCCATATACAATGAGTACGATCTGGATCTGGCATATATTAATATAGGTGAGGCCAACGCCTCCATCGCTTCTTCGGCCGAACTGGTCATCACGGTGCCTTCTGGCGAGGCGGCGGAGTTTGTCTGGGCCCAGGAGGAGATCTTCAATGAATGGGTACAGGATGAATATGGCCAGACCGACGCAGGGGTGAGATGCCATATCGAGAAGGCACAGCCGCTTGAGCGTGTTATGGCCCAGGAGAACTTTCACCAGTTTATGGCCTGCATGGAGCAGATACCGCAGGGCGTGATCCGCATGAGTGAGAAGATGACCGACACCGTGGAGACCTCCAACAATGTGGGTCGGGTGTTCTTCGACGGCGATGACTTGGTTGTAACTACTCACACGCGTAGTTTCATCGACGAGGACATGAAATCTGTGGCCGATGAGATTGCACAGGTAATGAGAGAGGCCGGTGCCACGTCGTCGGTTGTCATGAGTGCTCCGGCATGGCAGGAAAATCCTGACTCGCCTTTCCTTCGTCTGACATCTGATGTGTTTGACGAGGTGCTTGGTTGGCGGCCCCGGCAAGTGGCCATGCATTTCGTGCTTGAGGCAGGTTATTTCGTCGAACATTACCCAGGCATACAGATCGCCAGTATCGGACCGCGTATCGTGGAGCCTCATTCCACCTCGGAGCGGGTGGAACTCGGCACCATCAGCGATATCTGGAGGGTCTTCGTCCGCCTGCTCCAACGGTTGGCTGAGGCCGCCCCCGCATCCTTGACGTAGAACCATCACATTTCATTCCCATGAATAAAGAAGTCAAAAGAATCGTCCTCACCGGAGGACCATGTGCCGGGAAAACCACCGCACTCGTGAAAATCATCGAGCATTTCTCCAGCCTTGGCTATAAAGTGTTCACCATCCCCGAAGTGCCTACTTTGTTTAGTCAGGCGGGTATGGATTACCTCACCGACAACAAAGGCTTGTTTTATCAGGGCGAGAAGGCCACTCTTGAGATACAGCTTGCACTTGAGGACAAATTCCTGAGGATGGCCCAGGAATGCGACCAGCCCACGCTCATGGTCTGCGACAGGGGCGCGATGGACATCTCTGCCTATATGACTCCTGAGATGTGGGAGGACATCACCAAGTCGCTGGGTACGTCAACGGCTTTGCTCCGCGACAGCCGCTATGATGCGGTGCTCCATCTGGTATCGGCTGCCGACGGTGCCGAACAGTTCTACACCACAAGCACCAATGCGCAGCGCTATGAGAAAATGGATGAGGAGGGATTGAGAATCGCTCGGCTTCTCGACAAGAAGGTGATCAGTGCTTGGACCGGGCATTCACACTTGAGGGTGATCAACAACCATGAGGATTTTGAGAAGAAACTCAATCGTGTGATCAAGGAGATTTCTTTTGTTCTCGGCTTGCCGCAGCCCATTGAGGAGGAGCGCAAATATATTGTGGAGGTAACGGGAGAACTGCCTGAAAGCATCATCAGCGAGATCACTCAGACCTATTTGGTGGCTGAGCCAGGCTGTGAGGTGAGACTGCGGAAGAGGGGATGGCAGGGTAAATACGTTTACGTGCATACCACCAAGACTCCGGTATCCGAGACAGAATGCGTACAGACAGAAAGGCAAATCAGCAACAACCTCTATACCTCGCTCCTGCAGCAGGCTGACCCGTATCGACAGACCATTCAGAAAACGAGGCACAGTTTCATCTGGAAAGGACAGTATTTTGAACTTGACACGTTCGAACATCCTTTGCAGGGACTGAGAATCCTCGAGACGAAGGGTGTGGCTTCCGACGAGTCAGTGAAATTTCCTCCGTTTATTCGGGTCGTTGAGGACATCACAGGCAATAAGCGTTACTACAACTACAACATCGCCCTGAAGAAATGAACTTAGGCCTTATGAGGCATAGATGCGAACGGTTGAGGGAAGGCTCGTGTCTATTTTTGTCGGGGTATCAAATCTTTTTTGCCAAAAGGGAAAAATCGGCCGATTTTTCCCTTTTTGTTGCGAGATAGTTTTCATGTTTAGGAAATAAACCGTATATTTGCAAGCGAAATATAGATGATACAATAATGTTCTCCAATTGTTTTAGGTATTAGGCTTTATAATCAATAGAGTGTAATTTTTCTTGGAAAAAAGCGCCGCTGTCTGTGAAAGATCGCGGCGCTTTGCATTTCAAGCCATCGCCAGAAGTAGAGAC
>ODAI011072950.1_pt1 | contig 36465 bp, 23 predicted proteins | sample 1539321 | NCBI WGS metagenome assembly ODAI01 (sample SAMN02144231, study PRJEB22623) | gut metagenome | biome: sheep rumen | host: Ovis aries | place: New Zealand
GATTCTTTTCGACCTGTACGGTTGAAACTGTATGTTGTTTTTTGCCGCAGTGCGGCCAGTTAAAAAAACATGGTAAAAACCAAATAAAATCAAAAAAAAACATGTTTTTTCTTGTTTTTGATCTGTTTACTTCCCGATGGTCAGTGAGAAAAGTTCTTGAATGTTTTTTTAATATGCACCTTTGTGCAAAACTACAACCGTACAGGTCAAATAATTATGCACACCTACTTAGAACATGCCTTAACTACAGACTCATAATAAAAAGTATGACACTTACCACTCGTAAACATGATAGTTACGATGCGTAAAGTGGATGTTTACACAACATAAGTAGCATACTTATTTGATACTTGTCACATGTTTCAAAAGTTTAAGCAAATTATGTGCGTTTCTCATCAAATAATCATATATTTGCAGAGTTAACAAAAACAATCAACTAACCGTAAAAAAATGGAAAAGGACATATTCACATTGGGTAACGATGAACTGCTAAAGATGAACACAATCACATTCTTGTGCTCACACAAGGTGCCAGAGGAGACTTTCGGTGCAATAAGACAATGGATTGATACGCTCAATCCACAGAAGGATTGCGTCATCTGCGGATGTCTTGCAGGTATAGAAAAGTTCACATTGAAATATCTTGTACAGAAGCGAATACCAATAATCCTCGCGCTTGCCGAGACACTTCCTAATGATGTGAGCGAGATTAGCAAACAATTAAACGACATCGTACTCAGCGAATCGATGGGCAGCGGACGACTACTCATTATCTCTTGTATCAGCAACAAGGAACAGACGAACGCAAGTGGCAAGTCAGCAGAGATGCGAAATACGATGATGATGAACCTTGGTCGTACACTCGTAGTCGGCTACGCGTCTCCCCTCGGTAACCTATCACGACAGTTGTTGCTCCTCAAAGATGTAACCTATCTCGTAAATGCACAACAAAAAGCTACCCAGACGAGCAACGAAGGAAAAACAAATGATGAGCACGAACAGAAGGTACAGATGGGATGGGGAATATACAACGCCCTAAAGGAGAACTACGCCACACTCGGCTCACTTGAGGTAAGGAGACTATTGAACCAATATCTGAAACTCGGAATAAACGAGCCATCACGCCTCCACTCACTCATACTATTGCTCGTAGTTAAGAACATTGATGTGTATCCAGACCTGAAGTTCACACCTTTCTTCAAACTATGGGGAGTTGAGAACCTGCAAGACGAAGACTGGAAAGCACACAAGGTGAATGACCATTGGATTCCTTCGCTTGCTGAAAGAGTGACAGGAAAACTATTCCGTTTTCCACAAGGTGGCAGTTCAAAGGACCTTGACAAGGAACTTATTCGTGCCATGATAAAGAAAGGAATGGAACGTAATCCCAACAACAAGAAGTTTCCACAATATGCGGAGAAACTTACAAAGATTGAAAACTGGAGACCAAAAAGTGTGTAGGAATTATCCACATATATTATACACGAGACAGCAGTCTTTCAATATGCGACTTGATAAGTGTATATAGCTCTGCCGACTTGAATTGCGTATTCCTACGTATCATCTGGTTTGTAGGACATTGTGAGTGCTGATAGCATGCCAATTCGTTGTCGAGTTGTTGCTGATGACCGCCTGAAAGATACTTTATCTCCTTCTCACGTTCACGTCGAAGAATTGTACATACTGGTTCAATGGCAGAACCGACAACATTGTCCATAAGATGATGTCCCTGAATAAACAAATACGTATTGTCAGGACGAAGGCCGAGTTGCTCAAGTTCCTCCTTTAGTGGCTTGAGTTTGCCACGTGCCTCAGGATAACGCTTCTGCATCCATGCCATCTTACGGTTGACGGTATGGCGCAACTTCTCCAAGGCATCTGAAGGATTATGGATATTGAGATGTTCAACAGCTATGAAATTGTTGAGCGTATTAAGTGGGAACTCGCTGAAACGTAACTCACGATACAGCCATATAGCCCACACGAACAAGTCATAGACAATCTCCGAATATAGTCGTAGATAAGCCTCAAAGTCGAACACCTCACGATCGTTGAGAGTTGCCATGACACACACATTATGCAAACTTGGTGCATAACACTGTAGGTTCTCGATGGAATAGGCATAAGTATGCACCACGTATGGATTCTGCAACATCAGACGCGAATTATTCGTAGCACCCTGCATGAGATAATCCACATCGGCATCAACACAAGCAATCATGCAAGCACCAAGATTCTCGCCAAGACGGTTCATCATGGCTGTCTTCTTGCCACGAGAAAGGTCTATGCGTGAAGGGAGCATCACCTCAAAGCAGCGTTCTTCATTCTCAAAGTCGGACAGCACACTTCGCCAGAAGAAGATATCGTCATAGCTCTCCACATAGGCAATAATCTTCTTCCGTCTCTTCTTCTGAAGCATATTGGCTGCCTCAAAGTAACGTGATGTGAGATTAGAAGTTAGTGATTTCATTCACTTCGGTTACATTACCCATCCAGCCATCCATTATAAGTGCAGGAGAATGGGTGGACAGAATTATCTGTGCATTAGGATTAAGTTCTCTGATAAGCCCGATGAGTTTCTGCTGCCAGTCAATGTGAAGCGAAATCTCAGGTTCATCCATAATGAGGGCATAATGCTCGTTATTCTCCACAAGAACAGTAAGGAGAATGACAAGCAACTGCTTCTCACCTGAAGACAACTGATAAGGGGTAAGCACATCACCGTTCTGCGTGAACTGTATCTCATTGCTACGGCGGTCGATGAGCTTATGCGTATCTGAATAGAGTTCGTCCATCATATCCTGGAAACGCTTCTTGGGAGCAGACGTGCGTGAAGCCTCAAGCGCATCCTCCGGCGTACCACTCGTCAGCAGTTCAATAATGCGGTTACCCATATTCACTTGATAGTCAAGATAACGCTTCTGTAAGCGATAGATCTGCCAGTCAAGCTCCGTCTTCACCCTTGAGTCGGCAAGTTTCTCCAACAAGTCGCTATGGATAAGAGGACGGTCGAAACTACGAATGACATCGAACTTGATGGCATCAGCCTCCTCTGGGAAGAGCTTAATCTTGACAAGGCCACTCATATCATCCACACGCAACTCGCCCTGTTCCAGCATTGACAGGAACTTAACCGAGTGGTTGATGATAGTGCTCTTTCCCACTCCGTTGATGCCACTGAGGATATTTACATCTGGGCGTAGCGTCCACGAAATGTGTCTGCCACCCTTCCACAGTGCCTTAATCTCAATACTCTGAATGTAATCTGCAGTCTTTCCCATACATGTTTTTATGGTTTTACGGTTTGGGGGCTATTCGCTTTTAGATATGACATTGTTAAGTAACAAACCATACAACCTCATAACCATAAGACAGAACAACCGTTATTTTGTCCACAAATATACAAATAGATTTTAACACACGGTTCATTAAGCGTACTTTTTTACATAGCAGCAACCGCTTTGTGCGAAAAAAACCTTGGATTCCGTCAAGAATCCAAGGCTGTAACCATAGTATATTATGTATTGTCTTTCCTTTTTTTGTTTATCTCAAACGAAGTGTTGTTGACAAACCATTAACAGAAACTCTCTGTCCCTCCTTTGCTCCACGGAAGAAGGCCTCTGAACGTGGATAGTAGTTACGAGAGTAATTTGCAATCCTTGTACGTGCCTTATTCACGCATCCTGGATCCATACGCATTGCCTGCTGAGCCTTATCAGTTGCTGCACAACAATAGATTCCAAGATTCCAGTAGAGCTGATCCTTTGTGATGCCCTTACCACCTGAACGAGGAGCCGTACGATATATTATATCTGCAAGCAACAAGTATGGGTCACCATAATTCTTGTTCTGAGCGATTGCCTTGTTAGCATATTCACGAGCATCTGCAATACGTCCCTTAGAATAGCATACCGTTGCAGCCTGATAGAGATACTTTGCTTTCTGTGCGTTATCGGAACAAGCATCTACACACTGCTGCATCAATTCCTTTGCCGTGAAGAAGTCCATTTCCTTCATATTCTTGACAGCCTGCGAGAAGAAAATCTTATCCTGTGAGTAGTTTCCTCCACCTCCTCCTGCAGGCCTTGCCGCTGCAAGATAGTCGGATGCTTTATCGTAAACATCAATTTCTGTCTGACCAATACTCTCAAGTGTCTTAAGCACCCAAGCAAGATATCCAGGATTATTCTTCTCCTCTTCAATCTTTGTCATGAAGAACTGGTTAAGGAACTCTGGACTTGCAGCTTCTGGATTCATCTGGAAGTAGTAGTCGGCATACCACTGTGGGTAAGTATATTCATCCACGATACTCTTCTGGATTGAAAGTTCCTTCTGATAACGGATACTATCCTCAGCAGTAAGTTCCTGGTCTGAAGGTACGTACTGCTTTGCAGAATCAAGGAAGAAATCGCAAAGGTCCTTTGCAAGCACGTAGTCATTTACGAAATCTGTAGCGTAAGTTGAATCTGCCTTATTAGCCTTATAGCGATAGTAATAAGTCTTCACGAAGTATGCAAGCGTATAACCACGAGTTGAACGACCGAGGTCGCCAATAGCTGTCTTATACATCTGATAGAGTTCCTCCATCTCCTTTGTCCAAGGAATATCGTAGTTGGCTGTGTGGTCATTGTCCTGATAAGCAGCCCAAGCAAGCTGAACGACGGAGTCTGGATTATACTGAAGGAAGTTCTGTGCTTTCTCACAAATGATGTCACCACGAGTGGTGATGAATCGGGAACTATTTCCCTCTTCGTCGTAAAGTGAGTTGATGGCATCCAAGTTATCAATACGCTTGTTGTATGTATCCATCAACTGCTTGAAGTAGAAATTACGAACTTTTGGAGTCTTACCATCGACTGCGAGTGTGTGCCACATCCATAGACCATGCTTGTAAAGTGTGGCATTGACGTAAGGAGCTCTCTTGAATACATACAACCAAGGTTCATAAGCATAAAGGAATGCTGAGTCAGCAGCCATTTCCTCGTTTACGCCCTTAGCGTAGTAGCTCTCGAATGTTTCGTAAGCACGACGAATAAGAATACTATCAAGACCATGACCGATTCGCTGCTCCATTGTCGTTCCCTTGAGTTCAGGGACTTCGACTTCAGTCAGCTCCTTTTCGACATACTCAGGAACAGGCGTCAAAGCCTTCATTTTAGGTTGCTTAATTTTCTTAGCCTTTGGCTGCTTCTGCTTCTTCTGAGCTACCTCCTGCTGTGCAGGTTGTTCCTCAGTTGCGTCAACATTTTCGGCCACAGCATCTTGTTCGGTTGCTTCCGCATCAGCGGTAGCATCCTGCTCTGCCATTTCTGTATCATCAGAAACAGCATCCTGCTGAGTAACTGTAGTGTCAGAAACAAGCTCATGTTGTGCAGTAGCAGTACTGTCAGAAACAGTCTCCTTTTCTATATCTTGTGCATGAATTCCAATAGAAAAAAGTAGCAATAAAAAAAATACCGATATCTTACTCATCATGTACATATGTTATGTGTGTAAATTATTACAATTCTCTTCTATATTCCCTAAGGCATGTCCCCATAAAAAAACGCTACCTGCCATTAGTGGTAGCAAAATTACTCAAATCAAATGAATTGGCAAAGGTTTTTAGTGTATTTTGACAATAAAGCGACAAACATTTTTTGTTTGTCGCCTTTATGTTCTATTTTTGAACACATAACGTGTCAATTAAATTACCATAACATCGAAAAACTAAAGAGCCAAAAAGTATGCCCCCCTATTGGTTTAAGAGCCTAAAGAGTTCAAGGAATTTAGTAGGAATAGAAGTTCAAAAGACAATGAACACTAAGGTTCATTAACGAATACAAACAAGGAATCTAAAGATTCATGCAATCAACAGAAAAGATATTGCGAATCATTCATTCCTCATTCCTATTTTCTGATTCCTAATTCTTAGTACTCCTCCTCGTCCCAAAGGAAGTCTTCCTTTGAAGGATAATCTGGCCAGATCTCCTCAATAGATTCATAAACATCACCTTCGTCCTCAATCTCCTCAAGGTTCTCAATAACCTCCAATGGAGCACCAGAACGAGTGGCATAATCAATAAGTTCTTCTTTTGTTGCTGGCCAAGGTGCGTCTTCCAACTTTGACGCCAATTCCAAAGTCCAATACATAGTTATAAGATTTGATAAGTTATTTTATGTTTTACGGTCGGCAAAAATACTATTTGTTTGTGAAAATGCCAAATATATAACGAATTATTTTTTCCTCTCCCATATAATTTCCTCATGTCCAGCCTCTACGTTCATCTTTCTTGCCAAGACAAAAAAATAATCTGAGAGGCGATTAACATATGCTATAACCTGTAAATCGACATCAGCTCCAGTCTCTGCCAAAGCTATAATACAACGTTCTGCCCTTCGACAAACGGTACGACAAACATGACTCACCCCAGCACCACGACAACCTCCAGGATGCAGGAACAACTTAATTGGCGGTAACGACGCGTTAATAACATCAATCTCTTGTTCTACAAACGTTATCATCTCATCTGTCACCACACTCGTTGCACGTAACTCCGTCTGTGAAGTATCCGTAGCGAGATACGAACCCACAACAAACAGATTACGCTGGATTGAAGTCAGGAAACTGACATCACGTTCATTAGTACAATACGTAATAAGCAACCCAATATAAGAGTTGAGTTCATCCACAGTACCATATGATTCCAAACGTTCACAACACTTTGACACTCGGACGCCACCTATAAGGCTCGTCTGACCTTTGTCACCTGTCTTTGTATAGATTTTCATAGGTTATTAGGTATTATGGTCCTTATGCTCTACAATACAGCAAGCAACAAGAACTTGGTTTAGTATTTAGTTTTTATTAGATTATAATGTTTTCTATCACATCTTACAAGACAATTTCAGCTACAGTAAATAATTCTGTTTAATTCTCTTCTTATCGAACAACACAAGACCACGGTTTCCCATGTCAAAGGTAACTCTTGCACGATTGTCACCAAGAATCTTTTTCCACAAAGGATAGTTCTTTCCTGACAGATTTTCAATGACAAGAACTTTGCCATCAGCAACGGAAGAAGCCAACTGTTCATATATTCCATCAGCATCGTTCTCTGCATATATGAGATTGTCACCAAAATGTAGTTTTAATCTGTACATCTGTCTGTCTTTGTTTCTTGTCAACGATTGTTCATCGTAAGCATAATATGCCATTTTCTCGAACAGCACATCTTTCACTAGTTCATAATCATGCGGAGAATGTACTCCAAAGCCATGACGATGCCAGGCACGTGGTACAAATGTCAGCAATCTCTGAATATTTCGTAATAAATGCATTTTCGTCTATATAAATACTTCGTCATCGTTTTCGGGGACGAAGATAAGAAAATAAATCGGAACAAAAGAGGATGACACCCAAAAGATGTCATCCTCCATATCTGTATGTATAAAAAAGTGCTTTTTAGAATGTGTAAGTAACACCTATATTACCTGTCATGATAACACGGTTCTTGTGTGCAAACTCATCGCTACTGAACTTAAAGTCATCTCCGAAGATGTAGAACATTGGAGATGCAAATGCACCCCACTTATCAAAGAGTTTAACCGTAAGATTAAGACCGATATGAGCACCAAAACCAAACTTAGTGAACTTAGATGTTGCACTTCTGTCAATTGTAGGATACATCACAAAGTTGAGCAATTCACTTGGAAGAGAAGGAAGATTCTGTGACTGATAGCTCAAACCATATACATATGGTTCCAAAAGACCGTAGTACATATGCTGCTCACCAATAAGGAACGCCATAGAAGGACCGATAACGAGGTCAAGGTTTGTCTTTCTGTTTGGCTTATATCCACTATAGAGATTTAGGAGATTAAGCGTATAAGAAAGAGATGGCATTGCAATGAAGTAATCACGTGTCCACTGTTCGAACGATTCCTGACGATACATATTCAAGTTGCTATACTTGACACCTGTTGGCGTGAGAACCATATTCTCATCAAACAAAGGATCGTTTATAACACGGCTTGAGAGGTTCCATATATTTGAAAGCTCAATAGAATTCTGAGTTATTGAAGCCATCTCAACAGAGAAGCGCAAACCATGGTACTTATTGAAACGATAACCTGCAAAAGCAAGTCCGTTAAAGTTATACATATTACCACGCCATTCATAGTCACCTCTTGTGTATTCAAAGTTCAAACCACCACCGAGACCGACATACAATTTTTTATCGTACTCAAACTGATAATCATAATACTCACGATTCTTAGCGCCACGCATATTCATCGTGAAACCAAGCTGAAGACTCACATCTTGATCTTTTTGCATTTCAATGTTTGAGTCAAGCTTCTTATACATATAGTATGTCCAACGTGGCTCAACAAAAAGAAGAAGGTCTTGAGAAAGCTTTGTCCAAATATGGAATCCTGCAGTATAGTGAGTAGCACTCAAAGATGACTTGTGAATATCAATGTTTGTGTCAAACTTATAGCGTTTAATACCAGTTGCATTGATATCGTCTGTAGCCGTCTGAGTTATAGAATTATCATCGCAATAGAACTTTGTTATTGTACCTGCACCAGCACCGAACATAACAGTAGCGCCAAAAGGAGAATCCCAATTATAATCCTTGGTGAAACCACCCAAGTTAGTCATAATCTCGAATGTAAATCCTTGGTAAATGGTATGGTTATCTCTTACGTATGGACTTTCCCAAGAATAACCACCATAAAATGACTCATGATTAAGAGTGAACACATGGCGCTGACTTGTAGTCTGTTTTGTGAAGAAAGAACCACGAAGACCAAAACGTGAAGAAATCCACTTACCGAAACTGAAAGACTGAGTATGTCCTACTGAACGAAGGAACTTGACATCACTATTGTTTAATGTACCAATAGCACCTGCGCCCAAATCAACAAACCAAGGTGTACGTTGACGCATATGTTTCAACTCCTCAAACTTGATAGAGTCTTCATGAGTAAACTCTGCAAATGTCTTCTTGAGGTGGAACATTGCAAGCTCGTTTGGAGTCAAGTTGTTGTTGAGGAAGTAAACGAAACTAAAGTTCAATCCATAGAACAAGTCATAGTTTCTCCAATATCCTGTACCAGAAAGGTCCATGTTCTTATCACCAACGCCAACGTACGGTTCAAGAGTCATGTAACCCTGTGGTCCAGCAAAGAACTTGAACTGAAGACCAAGATGACCCTCAAAGGTTGAACTTTCTGTTGCCTGCAAACCTGCAGCATACTTATTATAGTGATAGCCAACACCAACTATAGAAGACAAGTCAAATGTTCTTGTTGGCTTATATCCATATACATAATTTGAGAAACTGAACAAATAATCCAAACGACCGCCCAAACGTGAATAGAGTTCGTTAGAGTTATTGAAGTAGCCAACACCTCCATCAAAAGAGAGACGGAGAGAGTTGTAACCATTAAGCAACTTACCAATACCGACATGAGCACCAGTAAGAAGGTTCATGCTGTAATCATCTGATGCTGGCGGAATCTGCGATGCTCCCACACCAAGTTGGAGATACCAAAGTTTCTTAAAGTTCACTCCAACAGTATCACCATAGTCACGAACACGCTTTTCAAGAATATAGTTGCTCGCATTAAACTCACTTGTGGCAAGATTCTTTCCCTTCCTTACCTTATCCTTTTCAAGGAAGCAGAGACTATCATACTGGTCATAGACGACATCACTGTCGGCTGCGACCGAATACACATCAAGTACCTCCTTGTAATCTCTGCTTATTGAGTTACTTTTTCCTGGAGTGACGGCAAAGGCAGTCGTGATATCCAACGATATCGCAACTAAACTTGCCATTACTATTTTAAAACCTAACTTCATTACCGCAATAATATGATTATTTCGAGACAATTCTTATATTATTCTGTCTTATTATCTTCGTTTGTTGCACTCTGTTCCGCAGTTGCAGGAGCTGCATCACCCTCAGCAGAAGCAGAAGCTCCTTCCTCTGCCTTCTTCTTTTCCTCTGCTGCCTTAGCTGCCTTCTTGGCATCTCTTACAGCTAAGAGGTAACGGAACTTATCTCTATATTTCTGAGCATCCCTAGGAACGTATGGGAAATTCTTGAAAATCTTTGTTTCAATATTTCCTTCAAACGCAAAGAAACGCTTATATGCTGGTTTAATATCAAACGAAGCCTGGAAGTAAGCAAGGAAACGAGCAACACCATTATCAGCAAGAGTCTTAGAATTTGACTCCTCACCTGATGCTGCTTTTTCAGCCTTAATCTTTTCATAAGCCTCACGCTTAATATTCCATTCCTTCCACTCATTCTGACTTCTTGCCATGAGTGCGTCCTCTTCTTCTTCGGTCATTGGCACATAACCAGTACCATAATCCTCGAAAGCTGCGCCACCACTACTTGGCATTGCTTCTTTATCAGCCTGTGTACCAGCACCTGCAGCAACAAGTTCACCCATGAGATACCACTTTCTTGCATCATCATCAGGAAGTGCCTCGATTGCAGGAAGAACATCTTCATCCTTATAATCCAACTCAGCCTTCAACTCAGTCATAAGAATTGCCTTATTAATTGGACTCAAAGACATAATATGCTCAATACATTTCTTACCATGCTCCTTTGCTGCATCAGAAAGGTCTGGGTCATCCCAACGAAGTACCACTTCAATCATGTCACGATAAAGCTTGAGTGACTTCTTAATTTCCATGTTCTCTGGAAGTTTGTCCATCCAGAATGTAGCATGGTCGATGTATCCTTTCTTGAGAAGCATGATAGCCTGATTAGCCACAAGTTCCTTACGGTTTACCGTCCAAAGTGTTGGGTCGTTAAAACTGATTGTTGTCTTACGGTCAACACCATTGATATCTTCACGGAGGAATGGATAGAGAACTGTTGTATCTCCATTCTCAACCTCCATATTGTACATAGCAATACGGTTTGCAAGATAAGCAGCAAATGGCTTAAATCTGAAACCAGGTTGCATTGAAATGAACTCCCATGCACGGAACACGATATCACGCTGATCCTTTGGATCTGTAATATTGTTCAAAAGATTATAATAGTCACCGTTTGCAAATGAACGGTCACCTCCTGGAGCATAACGTTCATCATGGTAGTATGCTTCAACGGCATCCTCAGCAGAAAGAATCTTCTCTTCCTGATAAGTGTAACTACACTTCATGACACGCATACTTGCAAGCACAGAGTTGAAGAGAGAGTCATTACGGAACTCACCAAAGATTGAATTTTCCTTTCCTGACTCAATCAAGCCATTTATCTTTGTACTCATGTACTCGATAAGCTGACGCTGGATTGTATCCTTCTCTTGCTTTGCTCTATTATTAAGTTCCGTCACAACATCCTTCCATGTATAAACCATGGCTGTTGCTGGTGGAACCTGAATCTTTCGAGTATTGATACGACTTCTTACCTGTGCCATAGCGAACTCAGCACGCTCACGGGCAAGTCTCTGGTTCTTATCAGCAGAACCTTCTGGAGAAGATGTACCCATAATAGAAATACGGATAATCTTGTCACCGTATGACTTCAACTCCTTAGCCAATTTATCGAAAAGCGCGATATTCTCTTCATCCTGCACCATCTCAGCCTTACCTGTAACAAATCGTACTGGAAGATCACGAGGCACATCGTGCATACCTGCTGTTGGTGGCTCATAGAACTCACGAGTAAGTTCAATCTCTGTTCCTGGCAGATTAAAGTCAAGGAACTTGAATGGATTTGAAGTATTACAAGAACCAAACTCATCAGACATTCTAAGAAGTTCGTGAGTGTAGTCCTCAAGAATGGCACTACCCTGACAACTATAGTTTTTCTTTGGGTCGGGCTTTGTAAACTCGATAGGAACCTTCACGCTGAGAGGCTCACCGTCCTTGATTGTCAAAGGTACTTTGAAATCATCAGTTACCTTTACAGAATCCTTATAGTGAGGTGCAACAGGATCGACATTAGCAAAGTCGAACAACATACGTCTGTTCTGAATCTTATGATATTCCACACCATCAACAACGAATGGTTTGAGGAATGCAACTGTATCTTCTGTCATACAGTCAATAGCTGCAGGAGAAACGAAAAGACGTGACTCTGACTTACAGAACTCTGATGGGAAGTCAAATGCCACAGAGAACGTAAGTTTGTTTCCATAACCACGTGTCTTACCCTTGTTAATCTTGACAGACTCCTTCTGACGAGCCTCGACAACCGTTTCCTGCAACATGATGTTATCATTAAGAATCTTGATAACAATATTGCTTGCATTCTTCTCTGTAATCTGAATGATTGGCAGTGGAGCGTATGAGTCTGTATTATACACAACAAGACAAGCACCAACAGGAAGCGGAATTTGGAATTCTCCCTTACTTCCTGGCTCAGTAGTGAACGAGCTCACACCTTCAGCCTTACGAGCCGCCTGATAATCGTGATATTTCTTTACGAAGTCATTAGCAGCATCTTTTGTCCAGAAATACCACACCTTATAACCCTCAGCCTCAAGAGTACTAACCTCTCCAGAACTGTTGGAAACAATAATCTTACCTTTTACTACAACATTCTGCGCATTAGCTTCATTCATACCTATGCAGAAGAAAGCTATTATCGCAATGATTATAGAAGTAATTTTCGAACAATTTCTATATAATAATGCCATAATGATTTATTCTTGATTAATGTATAATGTAAGATATTGTTACACCAAAATTTGTTGGCAAAATATTATATCCTGACGCATTTGCTTTTACCAAACCAAAGATAGGATTATCATAATCATCCCCCTCAAAATATTCTTTCTGATTATAGAATAGCACACCACAACTTCCATGGAAATTGAGTACAAATCTCTGTGACAACTTCATTGCATAACCGACAGTTACACTGGCACCAGCTGCATAGCCATCATAAACCTTACCACCGATTGGGTATTTGTAAGTAGCTCCAAGACCACCAATACCTATGAACTCCTGATGCATTGCACGACCAGAAAGCCAATAGCGGAACTCAGGTTGAACGCCTGCAAACTTGGAATCAATACCCCAAGGCTTGTATCCACCAAACGCATTGAACGCTAAAGAAGTCGAGTTACCTGTACCAACTTCGACACCTAAATTAGGCACACCTGCTACATCCCATATGAAGTTAGTATTGATTGCACACATCTGAGCACGCATACTAACCGAAATTGAGAATGCAATAATCAAAGAAAGTATATATTTTTTCATATTCTTTATGTCCAATAATATTTATTTGATGACCTGCCACTTACCGTAACGACGAGTATTGATTGTATCACGATTAACAAGAATATCATCCTGAATCTTGTATTTCCATATAGCAGGAATATCATTCTTCTTGGAAATATGAACATTATCGTCAAGCAAATCATAAACAGGGATTGAATCAAGCTCATCCATACGGTGATTGATAAGCCAGTCTTTAGATTTATACTCCCACTGTTTAGTTTTCTCATTAAAATGCTTACCTGTAATGGTCATTCGAACCTTCAAATTACCCACGTTATTCTCCACAAGATTGAACTTTGAAGCATGAGATGGAGCAACAATAGGGAACACATCCACGCTTATGCGAACAGTGTCACGACCTGAGCCAAAATCATCAGGAGTCATTTCACCAAAAGCCTTTACTTTAGCCACCTTGCTTGCATTAAACTCCTTAGAACGTAAATCAACACGACAAGGTACGCCATCAATCTCTGCCTCTACTGCATCTATACGTGCAATAGTATCCGTTTTCTTTACATAAAACTCCCACACATAACGCTGTGTCAAACATTCTGGTTCAATCTTGAAGTAATTGTCATTCAAGCTCTCGTCAACATTATAGTTATCGAGGAAAGCAGAAAACAATCTGGCAGTTTTCAAAATAACATCGGAATTATCCACATTATAATCAAGGCCAAGTTGAGTGAGGCCGTAATTTTCATAGAGGAATCCCTTCATATCGTTATAATTAAACGCTATATCATCATATGTAAACACAGCTGCATGATAAGTACCTGCAACAAAATTAACATCGTCATCACCTATGATGTCACCTATATATTTATAGCCTTCTGCTTCTTCCTCAAATCCAAGTGTGAGTGAAGTTCTCCAAGTCTTAAGAACACGGTTCACAAGGAAGCGCATCATCTCTGGCTTATTATCCAAAGTATCATCCACATAAAAGACACAACCATATGGATGAATATTCATACGCATATATTCCAAGTCTTTAGAGATAAGTTCCTCGTCAGTACCCTGGCTACAAGAATAACCAGAGAAGAGCATTGACATCAAACAGATTGCTCCAATTACACCTTTTATATTATTATATATAGAGTTCATCTTTTTGTCTCCTCAGATTTTATTCTTCATTACCATTGTTTTCGTTCTCATTCGAAGTCTCAGTCTGCTCACCTTCACCATTTGAACTATCTTCTGCGGATTCATTGTTTGACGCATTGTCATCATTACCTCCGCCATTGTCCTGCGACTCATTGTTATCCTCATTAGATGATTGCTCTTCGTTTGAAGAATTACTTTCTGTAGAAGATTGCTCATCGGATGATTGTCCTGACGAGTCATCAGAAGTCTGCTCCTCTGTAGGAGACTGGTCTTCCGCAACAGGCTGTTCAGTCGATTCGTCTGATGATTCTGGAGACTCACTTTCGTTCTGTTCTATTGGAACAACCTCGTCTCCAGTTTCTGGTGTAGCGTCTGTAGGTTCTGTCACTCCAAGAGAATCACCTTGAGCCATCCTTTCTCTTGCCTCAAGCTTAGCAGCTTTGAGAGAGTCTGAAAGTGCCTCCTTAGCTCTCTTGACCGAATCCTTATAAATTGAGTCGTTGACAAACTTTATTCTCTTTGCATTACTTAATGAATCCTTACGGAGAGAGTCTGCAACAAACTTATTACGCTTCATTACAGAGATAGAGTCATTGATTACACGCTGAACAGAATCTCTATAGATTGAGTCTGCAACATAACGTATACGTTCTTCCTTTGCAACGTATGAAGTAGCACGCTCACGATAGTAATCCAACTCTTGCTTGATGATTTCAATCTTCAAGTCAGCATCCTTATCATAAACAATACCCTTGTTCACATATACCGGAGGGAGAATTTCGCTTGAGTCACGCACTGCCTGCTCGATTGCTCTCTCGAGTACCATACGAGGATAAGAATACAATGAATCAGGCCAACTGTTCAATGTCTTACGTGCATCAGCGATGATAGTCTTAACAGGCTTGATATAAATAGCATAACTCTTGTCGATCTGCTTCTGTTCCCACTTAGCCTGACGATCGGCTGCCAAAGAGTCAACCAATACGTGGAATGCACTATCTGCATCATATCTCCAGCGATACTGCTGTGTAAGTGGCATCTTGCCGAAGTGATAAACAAAACCAAGACGAAGGTCTGTTACCATTGGGAAAGGAATAAACTTACTATATTTCTCGCCTTCGCGAACGTAAGAATTTGTAATACGGTTAAGTGTATATTCCTGACAAGATGGAAGGAATATCAATCCTGCACTAAGTCCCAATTCCATATCAAGACGTCCTGCCTTCTCATACTCATGGAGTGTACGGATAATACCATATGTACCACCAATAGAGACAGCTGTACCTTGATAACCAGTTTTACCAAACTTAACAGAGAATTTATCAAAACTACCATAGATACCACGATAGAATACAATTGCTGGGTGCTTAAGATATGGATATGTATGCTTAGGATCCGCCTCATTGTAGAAATTCTTTCTACGAAGAGAGAACAATTTATCTATCCATTTCTTGTGTGGGTCTGTATTACCATCAAGAGCATGGGCACCTTCGCCACGTACGAAGCGCTCACGCCAATAATTCTTAAAATCAAAACGGATTTCATTAAGGTTAAACACAGTCGCTGGGTTGAATGTATTAGAACCTTTCCAACGACCCATGACATTAAGGCCAACAGTCCATCTGTTCCAGTTCTCTGGACGAACCGCATATTCAAAACCAATATTAGGACACTGAAGAACCCAAGTTACTGGGTTTGTTCTGACAGCAAGACGGTCTGCTTGCTTTGCGTAAATAACGTGCATTGTATCATCCACGACTTGCGCCTTCACACAAGTTATGAAAGATGCTATAATGAAAAAGAGTGACGATAAGAATACGCGATGAACATTATGTCTACTCAAATATCCCATTCTGAATTCTTTTATTTATAAAATACTTAACTTCTGTTATTACAATAAGTGTGCTCCCGCATTTTTTGCCTTTTGCATCGCAATACAGAAAGCATGCAGAAAAACAACGTGACAAAAAAAAATATCCCGAGCGAATGCTAATTTCCCCTACGGTTTTTTTCACCACCTTCACCAAATCGAATGCAAATATACGGATTATTTGCAAAATTGAACATAGAATTCATACAAAAAAAACAATAATTGACCAACTAATACTAAAAAAGTCTTAAAGAAGTTAAAAATGGGGTGTTTCAAATACAACTACGAAGTAAAAAATACCGATGAATACGCTTTTACCCAAATTCATATAGTACGTTCGGACAAAAAGAGGTATCTTTGCCACGATTATACTAACAAAATAAATAACAAAATGAATAAAGTATTCGGAACATTTATTGTATTGTCTGTATCGCAGATGATGCTAAGCAACGCAAACGCACAGACGGGAACGGATTATCTCAATGCCTACAAGACCTCAAATTGTGCTATTCCTTTTGATGTAGAATCAGAAGGAAAGCCATTCCATATTACATGGGGTATGGATACTGCATGGGACTGGGACTTCAATGTCAATCGTGGTATTGCACACATCACCAAGGAACATCTCAAGACTGGACGTGTTAGTTTCCAGCCAATTGACATTGTTACTGATAATGGTGATGGTACTTATACTCTTTCTGACCGTCAGAAAAAAAGACTTGACGTACGTATCAATATGATCAAGACTACCGGCACGAAAGAAATCAACCTCAACTGTGACCATGAAGTTCTCTTCTATAAGGTAGATAACAGAGGATATTGTGACAATAAGGTAGAGGACTTTACAGGCAAGAACAACTATGGTGGCAAGCCTGTTGAATGGTACAAGCTTATCAAGGCATGCGTGCAGTATTGTGCAACAAAAGGACTCAAGGTGATAAGTGTTTCACCATTCAACGAGTCAGACTTCGTCAACTGGCACCAATATTATGGAGACGAGAATCAGGGAATGAAGGATTTCCTTGCCATTGCAAAGCTTATCAAGGAAGACCCATTCTTTGACGGTATTCGTGTATGTGGTGGTAACACTCTCAACTGCGACCGTGCACTTCCTTGGTACAACGCACTCAAGGAGTACCTCGACGAGGGTAACACTCACCAGTTGGCAGGAAGCTTTGACACTTACGCTAACTTCTTTACTCAAGTAGTTAAAGATGGCAAGTTGGGTACAGCCGACGAGCTTCATAACGTAGGCGAGGCTATCGTAGGAGCAGAATATGGTATGACCACAGGTATCTGGTGGGGATTTGACGGACGTGCAAGAGGACAGTTCTGCAAAGACTCTAATGAAGGTGTACGTATCGGCTATGGCGAGGACAGAGGTTCATGGACATCTGGTGCCGTTTATCGTAACGACAAATACAACGAGATTCACGCATTTTTCGGAAGTTCTGAGCGTCAAGCAAACAATGCAACATACAGCCTTGTTTCCAAGAACAAAGATGTATATTTCAACGGTTTCGGACCAACACGCGAATACATCGTTGACATGCCAGGTGGAACAGGCTATCAGAATGGTCAGATAAACGCAGAAAAACTCATAGACATCACTTATGGTGAGGATGTACCACAAGAGTACATCAATGGTACATATCAGATTATGAGCTACTACGGTAAGGGACTTCTCTCAACTGCAGAATCCACTCCACAGAACGCAGCTACAGTAAAGACAAACGCAAGAAAGGCAAATGCAACTAATCAGCAATGGGTTGTAAAACCATGTTCTAAGACTGATGCTGATGGCGACATAGGTGGATGGTCATTGATGCTTAACAATAATGACAAGAGATTCCTCAACATTCTCAATGCAAACCTGAACACTGGTGCTACAACAATCGTTTACACACACGATGGCAAGAGATTCCTTGAGGAAAAATGGTACTTAAAGTATGCTGGCGAAGGATGCTGGTACATCATCAGCGGTCTCAGCAACAAGGCTCTCAGATGTACAAGCAAGAGTACCAGTGCATCAGTTTCACTTGGAGAATGTCCAACAGCAAATACAGCAGCATCAACAAGACAGCAGTATATGTGGCGCTTCATGCCAACAGATGCTCTTCCAAACAACAATGCGCCTGTATGGGGCGACAAGACTGTCAATACTGTTGGCTACAACTCAAGCATTAAGGTCACTTGGACTCCTATCGAGGACGAGACTGTAACATATAATGTACTCCGCTCTGTTGCAGGACAGAACAACTACAACACTATCGCGCGTTCAATACACGGAGGTTCATTCTTTGACAACACAATTCTCCCAGGAACATACGACTACAAGATCATTCCTGTTGCTTACAACGGCACACGAGGCGAGGCTTCAGATGTAGCAACTTGCAACACAGTTGAGGGTGATGCACTCCTTGCACAGTATCAGTTCGACAGCAACCTTGATGACAACTCAGTCAACCAGATTGGAATGGCAGTAAACGGTACTCCTTCATACTCAAATCTTATATACAAGTCAGGAGCAAAGGCACTCAACCTTTCTTCACAGAGCACATTCATGACTGTATCGCCATCACTCACTAATCGTGACAATATGACTATCATGATGTGGGTACGTTGGAATACTGGCGGCAACCCATGGCAGCGTATCTTCGACTTCGGTAACAACACAAAAGAATATATGTTCCTCACACCATCCAACGGAAGTGAGATGCGCTTCGTTATGAAGAATAATGGTGACGAGCAGATTCTTTCAACATCCAAGTTAACTGTAAGCACTTGGAAGCATATTGCAATTACATTCAACAAGGTTGGCGAAGGTGATGATGCCAAAGAGCATGTTGAGCTCTACATCGATGGTAAGAATGTTGGTAGCAAGGACTTCACTATCTTCCCTTCACAACTTGCCCCATCGCTCAACTATGTAGGACGCAGTATGTTCTACAGTGACCCTAACTTCAAGGGATACATTGACGACCTCCGTTTCTACAACTATGCACTCACTTCTGACAAGATTAATGAGGCAATGGCAGACACTGAGGCTAAGTCAAGAGACCTCAGCGACCTCTCCACATCAGTTGAGACTGTCAAGAACATCAACAATACAACTCCAAGTGCAACATTCACACTTGATGGCAAGAAGATTTCCACATTCCACAAGGGAATCAACATCATCAAGTTCTCTGATGGTTCTTCTGTCAAGATTATAAAGAAATAACTTTTCAAACTCAACGGAGTTATGAAGGTCACTCTACTTCATAACTCCGTTATATTTAGAATAAAACAAATTCAAACAAACCAACACTAACTCATGAAGAAAAGCCTACTAATTTCACTCATGTGTCTCTGTGCAAGTTCCATGTTCGCACAGAAATACACAACTTACTTATTTGCATTTTTCTCTAACAACTCCCCCGACGGCGAACAAGTGCGTTTCGCACTATCCGATGACGGTTTCAACTACACAAGTCTCAACGATGGACGGCCAGTAGTGGCATCAGACACGATAGCCATTAAGAAGTCTGTACGCGACCCACATATCCTACGTGCAGAGGACGGAAAGACATTCTACATGGTACTCACAGATATGCGCTCAGACGAGGGATGGCAGTCTAACGACGGACTCATACTCATGAAGTCAACAGACCTCATCCACTGGCAGCATACAGCCATAGACTTCCCTACCCGATTTCAGAATATTCAGGAGCTCAACGCCGACAACCTACATGCAGTATGGGCTCCACAGACTATTTGGGATGCAGAAGCAAAAAAATACATGATATACTACAGCATAGGACGTCATGACTGGGAATATCCAACAGAAAGGAGCAACTTCAAGCAGCCATATTTCAAGCTCTTCTATTCATACGCCAACGAGGATTTCACCGACATTACAGAGCCAAAACTCCTCTTCGACTTCGGCAAGGCAAGTATTGACGGCGACATTGTGTATGACAAGGTAAACAAGGAATACGTATTATTCTTCAAGGACGAAGGACGCTCCGTCATCAACCCTCTCGGACCTAACGGAAGATGGCGCACTCGCCAAGGAGTGATGCGAGCAACAAGCAAGCATATCACTGGTCCTTACATAACGGAGTGGAAACACCTCCAGAAACCAGGGCAGTATCCTGTCGAAGGCTCAAGTGTATTCCCACTTATCAACTCTGACGAATACATCCTCATGTATGATTGCTATGCCAACGGTCATTATCAGTTCTGCAAGGGCGACCTCAAGAACTTCACATACGTAAAAGACACTCCTACAAAAGGCACGTTCACACCACGCCATGGTTCTGTCATCCACATCACAGATGCCGAACGCACACGACTTGAAGCATGGTCACGCCTCTCCATAGCACTTCGCAAGCTCCGCGAAGCAAAGACAGACGGTCTCAATGCTAAGGCACTCACACAACGCAACGCCATCATCACAATGGCAGAAAAAACACTTGCCACAAAGTCTGATGCCAAGTCTTTCAACAACGCTCTCAAGAAAGTAGAAAAGTGCAAATAGGCGTTAGATAGAACAGAAACCATAGACACCATATATCTAAAGATATAAATATCTCGAGCAAAAAAAGCCCCACGTCTTACAATGAGACATGGGACTTTTTTTTGATTCTCCACCACAGGATAGCAAGCATGTGCATCAGTCGAAACGAGCTGACTCTTCATCCACCATAATGGTAAGGGTACTGTCGTTCTCCTGTACCCCTGCTGCTTGCTTCTGTTTCTGTTGATCGAATGCGAAATACATAAATCCAATACATACACCTATAACTACAAGTCCCAGAAACATCGTTCCGAACATCATAGCACGGTTAAATCTTGTTGCTCTGTTGTTTACTGCCATAGACTATTTTAAAATTAGGAATGAGAAATTAGGAATGAGGAATACAAGTTACGTCATATATCAGCCGAAAGGCTATTACTAATTTCTCATTACCCATTACTAATTATTCATTACTCATTATTCATTCCTCATTATTTATTGTTTCAACCGCTTTCTCAAGATCCTCGTCATCTTTTAGTGATTCTTCCACGCATCCTGCCTGGAAATAGTAACGCTTGATAATCTCCTGCGCCATTACCTTCATGATATTCTTTTTGTGGATATCAAGGTCACGGTCGAGGTTATGCTGTAACTTTGCCTCAAGAGCCTCAAACTCTGGCTTAGCATCATCATAGTAGCCCTCAAACTTTGCCATCTTCTTGAGGTCTTCAAGACGCTTCTCACTCATGCGGTCGTACTTGAAGTTGCTTGCCTTGAGCATAGTCTTGAACTCTTCAAAATCACTCTCAGTTATTGTGAAGTCCTTTACTGCTGGTATCGTTGCATGAGCCTGTGCATACTTCGTTCCCCAGTCAATAAGAACATCATCATTGCTTACGTAGAAGATAAGGTTAGGCAGAGTATCATGCTTAACCTCTATGTCTGGCATGATACCGCCACCGTCTTTCACTACACGTCCCTTGCTTGTATGGAATATATGCTTGAGACTGTCTGCCGTTGTGTCTTTCTCTCCCTCACGTCTTTTCTTGTAGTCGATAGCTTGAATACATCTACCTGATGGGATGTAGTATTTTGAGGTCGTAAGCTTGATGCTTGTGTTATAAGGCAAATCTCTTGGACTCTGTACAAGTCCCTTGCCGAATGTCTTGCTACCGATGATGGTTGCACGGTCAAGATCCTGGAGTGAACCAGAAACAATCTCAGCTGCCGAAGCCGTGTTTCCATTTACGAGAACAGCAAGCGGGATGTCGATGTCGAGTGGCTCATACTTTGTGGAGTATGTGCTGTTGGCATTTTTCACCTTACCCTTTGTCTCTACTATTTTCAAGCCCTTTGGGACAAAGAGATTGACTATATCCACAGCTTCAGAAAGGAGGCCGCCACCATTGTTACGCAGGTCAAGGACTATTCCCTTTGCACCTTTCTCCTTGAGGCTGATAACCGCCTTGCGTACGTCCTTGCTACAGTTCTCCGTGAACTGGGTAAGGTTGATGTAGCCCATATCCTTATAGATACCTGAATACACGAGTGCAGGCAGTTTGATGTTCTGACGTGTAATGCTGAACTCTCTTGTCTTCTTCTCGCCCGGGCGCTTGACCTGAAGCACGAATGTTGTACCTGGCTCACCACGGAGCATATCACTCACGTCGCCTGTCTTCATTTCCTTTGTTATGACCTTGCCATCTACCTTTGTGATGACATCACCCACTTTCAGTCCTACGAGTGATGCAGGCATACCTTCGTAAGGCTCACCTATGATGATGGTGGAGTCTTTGCGCAGGCGTATGATGGAACCGATACCGCCGTACTTGCCTGTAGTCATAATCTTGAGGTCACGCATATCCTCCTCAGCATAGAACTCCGTGTAAGGGTCAAGATTGCTGAGCATAGCATCTATACCCACCTCTATCACTTTCTTTGCATCGAGGGTATCGACATACAGCATATCCAGTTCCCTGTATAGGGTATTGAATATGTCCAAATTCTTAGCAACCTCAAAGCTATGTTCCTTCTGTGCCATTGCCGTACTTGACAGAGCAAGGCAAACTGCTGTTATTATGTTTTTGTAGTTTATCATCTTATTTCCATGTCAAATTTCAATTTTATTAGCCTCCTTTTTTCGAATGGCCGCCCCGTTACTTCCCTGCGGTCAGTGAGATCGCTTCGCTAAGTTGAGGGGTCGGGGGCTTTTCTCCGCCAAAGTTACGAATATATAATCAAATTCTTCGCACTTCATTCTTCATTCTTCATTTTTTAGCGTATTTTTGCACAATATGGATAAAGAGTTTGAAAAAATAATAAGACGATATAACCAATACCTGCGTTTGGAGAAGTCATTCTCTCCAAATACGGTGGAGGCGTACAATAATGATTTGGACAAGTTCCTCCGTTTCCTTAGTGACGAAGGCATAAGCTATAAGGATGTACAGCTGAAGGATGTTCACCAGTTCTCATCTCTGATGATAGACATGCAGATTGGTGCAACTTCACTCTCGCGCATCCTCAGCGGTGTCCGTAGTTTCTATAGGTTCCTTCTTTTGGAGGACATTATCGAGGTCGATCCTACGGAACTACTTGAGTACCCTAAAAAGGCACGCAAGCTTCCAGATGTTCTGAGTGTGGAGGAGGTTGATGCCATAGAGTCCGTTATAGACCTTAGCCAGCCAGAGGCACAGCGTAACAAGACTATCATTGAAGTGCTTTTCAGTTGTGGACTTCGTGTCAGCGAACTGTGTAATCTCAAGCTCAGCGACCTTTACCTTGGCGAGGGCTTCATCAAGGTGATGGGTAAGGGTAGTAAGCAGCGTCTTGTACCGATATCTTCTAAGGCGATAAAGGAATTGAATCTGTACTTTGAGGACAGGAAGCATGTTGATATTAAGCCTGGCTATGAGGATTATGTCTTTGTGAGTAAGTTCCGTAAGAAGAACTTGTCCCGTATCATGGTTTTTCACATGATTAAGGAACTCGTGGAACGTGCAGGCATACATAAGACTGTATCACCTCACACCTTCCGCCACAGTTTTGCCACCTGTCTCCTTGAAGGAGGTGCTAATCTTCGTGCCATACAGGCTATGCTCGGTCATGAGTCCATTGCCACCACGGAGATTTATATGCACATTGATATGTCACATATCAGGGAGGAGATACTAAAACACCACCCACGCAACATTCTTCACTGAAGTGAAGAATGAAGTTAAAAATTAACAGTTAAAAGTTATAAGTTGAGTTTATAAGTTTTGGAGTTTAAAAGTTATGACGAATGTTTCATGACAACATAAAAACTCACAAACTTAAAAACTTATTAACTTAAAGACTCAACTGTTGACTTTTAACTGTTAATTTTTAACTTCGTTCATTCTGTTAAGGATGAACGAGCGTTCCTATTTCCTCCCCATCAATTACCTTCTTGAGGTTACCCACAATGTCCATGTTGAACACATATATCGGGAGGTTGTTCTCCTTGCACATTGCTGTGGCTGTGATGTCCATCACACGGAGGTTACGCTGGAGTACTTCGTCGTAAGTGATGTCTGTAAACTTAGTAGCTGTAGGGTCCTTCTTTGGGTCGGCTGTATATACGCCATCCACACGAGTACCCTTGAGCATGACATCTGCCTCTATCTCTATGCCTCGGAGACTGGAACCTGTGTCTGTGGTGAAGTATGGGTTTCCAGTACCTGCACTCATGATGACAACCTCACCATTCTCCATTGCATCGATAGCCTTCCACTTGCTGTAGAACTCACCGATAGGTTCCATGCGGATGGCTGTGAGTACACGGCTCTTGCAACCTATTGCACCGAGTGCGCTGCTCACGGCAAGAGAGTTGATGACTGTGGCACACATACCCATCTGGTCACCCTTCACACGGTCAAAGCCCTTACCAGCCCCCTGAATACCACGGAAGATATTACCACCGCCAATTACTATACCAATCTGTACACCCATGTCATGTATCTCCTTAATCTGACGTGCATAGTCATTGAGACGCTGAGTGTCTATTCCCTGCTTTGCATCACCTGCCAGGCTCTCACCTGAGAGCTTCAGCAATATACGTTTGAATCTTGCCATTTCAATATCTTCATTTGTTTTCTTCTGCAAATATACAGCTTTCTTTGCAAATATCAAATAAGACTTCTGATATAAGAATCCGATACGCTACTTATCTCACTTTTGTCGTATATAGTCAGTAAGTCAATATGAGGTGTTGGAGACGACACATTCACATTATATGTGATAACACGTGCTCCTCCAGATTTACCTTTGCCTTTTGAGGTTATTGCCATTCTGACTTTTCTTATACCATCACCAAGGTCTATGCCAAGGAATGGATTTTCGGTCAGTTCATCAAGCAGATGGTTATAGTCAGTCTGAAGCGAAGGATATTTCTTGCTCAAACGTTTCATCTGTTTCTTGAATTCTGCGGTGTAGCCAATAGTAACTTCCATGACTGTTTAATTATCTAATTCGTCAAATAGACAGCGTGCGTCTGGAAGTTTCCTTCCGTTCTTATGAGCTTCACGAACCTCCGTTAGAGCTGATGACATGGTGTCTTTCACATAGCGTTCCTGTGCTTCTCTCTTTTCGTCAGATAAAAGAGCAGAAAGCCTTGTTGCCAAAGTCTTCTGTACAGATTTCTTTTGGTTGACGATTAGCGACCATAGAGCTTCTGTATTACTTACGGTCTCTATGTTTGTTGTGTTTAAAACTACTGACATATTTCTATATTTTGTATGATAAGCACTTCTACTTTTTGTTTTCTATATTTACACTTGCAAAAATAAGACTAATTATCCTATTTTCCAAAGGATATGGGAATAATCTGCTTAGTGATTCCATGTTGTTTACAAAAACTTTAATCTTCTCAACTCAACTTTTAACTGTTAACTTTTAATTTTTAACTCCTGAATGAGGAAAATTCAGGTCAGGGTGGGTCTATAGTCTATAACAAAGGGGCGATGCTTACGCACCGCCCCCATCGTTATCATAGATTGTAATCTTTATTTCCACAGATCGCCCCAGTCCTCATCATCGCAACGAGAACGACCGAGTACAGGATCACCTTCCTCGATAGGGCCTTCTCCAATGGAGAGACAGATTGCCATCTGTTTTCCTTTGAACTCTGAAATTTTTGTTTCAGGAATTATATAAAATTTCTTCATTTTCATCACCTATTCTATTTTAGAGTTCAACTTTACTGTATAAATTTCTTTCTTGTAGTACCGTCGCTCATCTTGAGGATGTTGATACCAGGCTTGAAAGTCTTTTGTGGAACACCATTAGCAGAGTAGATTCCGACAATCTCAATCTCTTGGTTCTGATTGTCGCTGTTCTCAATGCTTGTTGCCATCTCAATAGCCTCATCAAGTTCGAAGACGAACTTACGTATGCGTCCTGGATTGCTCTTGTCGTATGTTGGGTCAACAAGGTAGCAACGGTTTGCAGGAATATCTGGTGTGTAAACATTTTCATCCACCACATAGAAGCAAGCCCACATATCAGGACGTTTCATAGAGAGCAAGTACCAACCGTCTTGTGCTGTCTTTACTTTCATTTGACGAGTTGTCTCATCATAATCTCCTTCCCATCCTTCAAGATATACATCATCAGATGTTTCATCTGGACGATAATATCTTACAGAAGCAACACGGTCATCATAGTCTTCACCAGAAGCAATACCATGATAGCCTTGAGGATTTGAAGTAAAGAGAACTACAGGTACGTGAGCTGGGATAATTGGTCTATCACCACCCTTATACTCCAAGCTACCCTTTCGAGTTACTATAGTACCATTCTTACCCTGATACACAATCTTATCCCAATCCTGATGGAGTTTAAGTTTTGTAAAGTTGAATTTCTCACCAGTAGTAGGAAGTATATACTCATGAGATTTATCCTCCTTACCTGTAACAAGGTATGCAGTAACACCTTCTGGTAGCGTAGCATCGAACGGAGCGATGAATGTACCATAATGAGCACCTGGCTTAATCTCCATAATAGCATTTGGCCAACGATACAACTTAATGTTAGAGACAACCATTGTCCAAACCTGAGTTGGATTAGCATTACGGAACACAATCTTATACCTCTCAAGCTTCTTGAAGTTCTCAAGAGTATTCTCGTAGTTCCTGCTTGATGCCTTAAGTGTATGGAATGTGAATCTCATCATGTCAGGCAACTGCGTTGTATCAGAGATACATACATTAGGAGAATATACCCTTGATGTTACCAATTCGTTTGACTTCACATTGCGAACCTCAATCCTGATAGAACCATTCTGACCTTCGGTGTAGTAACCGAAATTGCAACTGAACACGTATGTCTGGTCAGGGTCGAGTGGCATCTCGAAGCCTGTAGAGTCACCATAAGCATAGACTGACTGAGGAGAACAATATCTAAGAGAAGTCTTATCGTCTGGGAACTTAAACATTGCAGCAGTACTGAATGTATTCTCTTCACCATCGAGGTTGACAGAACCCTTGAGATTGTCGAACTTAGCCCAAGTTGGGTCGGCTGTAGCACATGATGCTGACATACCACCAGTCTTTGGCTGTGGCACTGAAGTATCGTATATCTTCCAACCGAACAACTCATTATAGAGGCTCTGATGAACAAGTGAGAAGTTAGCATTGTAAACTGCATTCACATCCTCATTCTGAACCTTCCACTTTGAAAGTTCAGGGTGATCAGGGTCCTCATAGAGAGCCTTGATGAACTCGTTGACCTGATACTTTGTACAGTGGTTGAAACCATCTTCCTTGTAGTTATACATCTCCAAGTACTCGCGTGCAGCGTTATGAGTCTTGATAGCGTCACGGTTTGTATATGGAGAGTACTCACCAACATTGAAACCGATCTTCTTCTTCTCATCACGACGTATAAGCTCCCAGAGCTTTGCAATTTCCTCGTCAGAAGCAGGATCATCCTCCTCATAGAACTTGAGTTCACGAACTGGGATGAACTGGCAGAACTTCCATGCCAACCAGTTGGCATTAGTGTTCTCGATGTCGAAGTAAACGCGAGCATCATGATTGTCCTTTGCACGTACGATGATAGAGTCAACCACGAATTCCTGTGATACGACACCGAGGTGTGAGTCTTGGCGGATTTCACCCTTACAGATATCTACTGGCTCTGTATTGTATGTTGGAACGCCGTTGTTCTCCTTCACACGGTCAGTAGAAACTCGAACAGAGATACCTTTCAAGTCTGCAGGGTTAGTACCTGACTCGTCAGTAACACGAGTGAGCACCTTCATCTTGTAGAGCCATCCAGGCTGAAGGTTGATAGCCCTTGCGTGGATAGTAGCATTCTCAAGTGTACCATTGTCTGTCCAGTACTCGATGAATGGAGTAGTCATCTGAGAAGTGGTCTCACTCATACTCTCGTCAGTAACCTCCGTTGACCAAGTATTGATATGGAAGTTTCTGTCAGCCCTTACATCCTCCCATGAAGCAATTTCTCTATTAAGCGTCCATGCATCGAAGATGTAGTAGAGAACAGGGAATTTTGTGTAAGCAGAAATATCCTGTGCAACATCGCGATTGAAGCCTACGAAACCATTCTGGAATATCTGATAGAGCATGTTCTTGATTTGATCATTGTCCAATGTTCCTGCATTCCATCTGTTATCATAGTCAGTCAACAGCTGCTGAGCGAAATCCCACGCTTCCTTTGAATACACATTACTCTTCGCTATGTAATTATAGCAAGAATCAATATAGTATCTAGCCTTCTGGTAGTACTCCGCTGACTCCTTAGCTTCTGCAATGGCATCAATGGCAGCAGCAAGATAAACAGGCTGCTGATCTTCATGGAACATTTCAAGAGCAGCTGTCTGCTTGTCACGTACTTTCTGATTTATCTTGATATCAGCAGGTACGGCTTCGTCATCAACATCAATGTCTCTTGAGATGTACTCAAGCCGGAAGTTATCAACACGTATTTGTTCACCCTTCCTGAGGGTACCGATAATACCGAATGTAATACGCTTACCGTTCCAAGACACAAGAATCTGCTCTACTTCGCGAGCCTCATCCGTGCTTGTATTTGGAGTAATAACAGTCTTAAGCTCGTTACCATAGATAGAAACAGTCTTTGAGTTAGTATATATAGTAGCCTTAAGCCTATAGATACCAATCTGAACTGAATCGATGTCCTGGTAGTAGTTAATCTGAACAGGAGCATCGTTATCGTTGACACGGTATGCATAACGCGCACCTGTAGCACGAGACCATGGCATGGTTGCCACTTTGGCATTATCAAGTGGCTTGTAGCCAGACTGTGCGCCCCAATGCGCTCCATGATTTTCAAAGCTTGGATTATAGATTGCACCTGTCCAGTCTGTATGCTCTGTCACCTGTGCCTTAGTGGCAACACGGAGAATGTCCTCAAGGGCATCCATCTCAGCCTTACCGTCGGTGATGTCACCATTATTGTAAGCCGTTTCTATGTAACCAACTTCCTTCTGGAACTTAGCATAACCAGCCTCGTCAAGTTGCTTAGCCTTTTCAAGGAAGGCATTGATTTCTTCGTAAATCTTGATAGAACTGAATGTACGGTTTGTATATTCCTTTACTTGATCATTAAGCTGTATCAATACGTCTGTACGTGAATCCACATCACAAGCCTTTGCTGAGTTATATGCATTCATAAGGAGAGCAAGTGAATCCTTGTTCATAGGCTTCGTCCTATAGAGGTCTGCATACTCCAAAGTCTTCTGCAACTGCTCATACAAGTCCTTATTGTCGATAGCTCCAAGGAACTCAAGAGTGAAGGCATCTACCTTATACCATCCACCCTTGACCTTTGGATAGTTGTCAGGGAAGAGATTACCTGGAACGCTACCATCCGCAGCAACACCACCGACAGCACCGATTGTCAACTGGCGGTTTGTAACCTTAACCTCAACCTCAGCCTTTACAGCATGCTGCTTAGCAGCGTCACGATTGGTGTAACCAGGATTGTTCATAGGTTCGCTATGAACGTCGTTACCAAAGAGGAATACGTAGAAGTCGTTGAATGTAGCTACGTATGCAGAGATACGATACTTACCATTAGGGATGTCCTTGATGGTCTGCTTAATCATTTCACCACGCTCACCGTTCTCATATGTCCAAGTATTGAAGAGGTTGTTGAACAATGGAGCATCACCTTCATCACAACCGTCAACCCATGTAGTATAGCTAGCATTACCGTATGCAGGCTTGACGCTTGTCTCTCCTCCTGCATTGGTTGTCCATCCAGTAAGGTCACCAGTCTCGAATCCAGGGTTCTCAATAAGTTCTGTGAAGTCACCCTTTGACTGAGTAGTGAGACCCTCATGATAAGCATTCTTAACAATATTCCTATCAGCAGCTGTAAGAGTGCTATCAGCATAAGCCTTCAGGATCTGCGTCATCAACTCATCAAACCTCGTGCGTCCAAGTTCATCGAAGCCTCTACCATTGTTGTAGTCATCCGCAGCCTGCACATAAGTATCAATATCGATTGCGATATCCTCATAGAGCTTGACTGAATTCTCAGCTGCCTTTTCTGCCTTTTTGAATGTCTGTCCGTTGACAATAGAAGGATCTTCTCTGAATGCATTCATTGCATTCTTAAGATCTGCCAAGACATCCTTATTCATCCTCTGGTCGATGTAATTGTTTGTTGCGTTGGCAATCATCTCTTCAGCCTGTTCTGATGAGTATGTCTGACCCTCGTAAGTAAGCTTGAGCATCTTGAATGAAATCCAGTGGAAGTTAGCATGGTCAATATCGAAGTAGAACTCTATATCACCTTTATCATCCACGAAGAAGTCAACCTCATCCCACGCATAGAACACACCGTTTGCAGCAGGATCAAAACGCGAATTACTCTCCATTTCGTTGGCTTTAAACTTGTAACCTGTTGGTGCAGAAGCGTTCTTGTCCACTGTTACGAGACGAGCCATGATACCGATCTTGTAACGACCAGGCTTGTAGCCATGCTCAACAGAGTGTACAATCTTGACGTGATGTCTGCCAAGATAATAATCAGCACCATCGCCTGTCCAGAACTCCGCGAATGGGATTGTCATAGGAGTACCACCGTCTTGACCCGTCTCTGCTTCATTTGACCATGTGTTCACATGGAAATACTCAGATATTGGGTGGCTACCGTCGTAAGTAATCTCGACATCATTTTCATCATAAATCTTCCAGTCCTTAACGAAAGCATTAGCCCTATCGTTCCAAGAGAACTGGTTCTTTACATATCCACTTGTACACTCCCAGTTAGAGACTGCATCTGTCATCACAGCACCCTGAGTTGTCTGTTCCTTGATTGCCTTGACATAGTTGTTCTGCACATTTGAGAGTTCCTCTGATCCATCGGAAATCTCACCATTAGTCCACTTTGTCTGAATTGTAGCGACATAGTCATTGAATGCAGCCTTACCTGTTGCATCGAGCTTGTTACCCTTCTCTATGATAGCGTTGATGTTGTCATAGACAGAAACAGAAGTCTGAGCAGCCTTGTTGTTTGATTTGAGGTTTGCGATAGCACTTTTCAAAGCCTCTTCGTCATTTCCATTGACAACGCTTTCTCCCGTGTGCTGTGCAACACGGAGGGCATACTCAACATCCTTGTTCATCTTCTTCTTGAGAAGGGCTGTTGCGTTACCAAGCTCATTAGTAAGTTCTTCCTTGAATACTGAGAGATCCTTAGGACCATTATATATAAGGTGGAAATTATCTACCTTGAACCATGACTGGTCATTACCGCTAAGAACGGCAGTTGCTCCACCTGAAGCCCATGCAGTAATCTTGACGTTTGAGATTTCGTCAAGGCTGAAGTCGATAGACATTGGCACACCTGTGTTCTCGGGCTGTGACTCCTTCATTGTTGTCAACTCATCCACATTAAGGTGGACGTATCTGAAGTCCTCATTGTTGCTGCGAGTAGATGCCATCACTGCTGTGAGGGTATATGTACCAGGAGCAAGACCCTTGAGAATCTGGCTGATTGGACCACCCGCGCCGTTGGCCCATGTGTTATAGAGCCAAGAGCCATCAGAACCAGTCATAGGATATGGACTTGTACTTGTTGACCTAATGCCTGTATCAACACCTACATCCACATAGGTCCAACCTGTGAGATCACCTGTTTCAAAACTTGGGTTGACGATAGCGAGGTCTGTGACATCAGCATTCTTGCCACGGTCAAAGATCTTGGCAGCATTGAGACCTACGAGAAGCTGGTCCTCATTCTGGAGCAGACCTGCCTCCACGATTGGTTTACGAACTTTCTCGTTATACAGTTTCTGAGCATCTTCACCGAGCTTGCTCACCTCAGTATCATACTTGGAAACGATCTCGCCGTAAAGGCTGATAGACTTGTTAGCGGCAGCAATTGCCTTTGTAATATTTACGATAGCATCAGCAATGCTCTTAGGGTCAGAGAAATCAGGGATATTGTTAACAGCAGCCTGAAGGGCTTGCTTGTACTCAGCACCCATTGGCTTGTTAGCATCGAGAATAGCCTTACCTTGCTTGCTGACTCCGCTGTACCTCGGATTAAGAACCGTAACATCCTTCGTCATACCGAAGTAGAGCAACTGAACATTATCAAAGTATGCGTTAATACCACTTCCACCGCCTTCGAATCCGATAGTAAGGGTATTGTCCCAAACAGTAACGTAGATTGTGTCAAGACGATATTGTTTAAGCATAGTTTCGTCAGTTGACACAAAATTACGTGACCAAGTTGGTATATCATACTTTTGATCAACTTGTTTGAACTTCTTTGACTGTTTCTTTGATGCATCCTGCACGTACAAAGTTGGCACGTACACATCGCTGGCTGATGGTGTACCGTTATATACTGCGTACGCAACGACGCCATAATCTCCATTAGGAATGGTTGTAAGCGTCTGGTAGATGTTCATCTTTTTATTCTCCGCAGCTGCAATGAAGTTCCTGTTCTCACCCCAAATATTTGAGAGTCCTTCAACAACCGTCCAGCCATTGGTATTAGCATCGCCGTCTGGGTTGAGGTTACGAGAGAAGTCTGGGTTGTCAAGGAAAGGAGTAGCACTCATGAAGAAATCTCTTGTAGCGTTGTCGTAGAGGTCCTGAGCAAGGTCCTCATCAGTGAACAACTCCCACACAAAATTCTTCGCCTGCGAATCCTCATTGTTTATATCCTTACCTGATACCTGTGAGTTGTTTGACTCGCCAGGAACATCCTTTGCAAGAAACACAGTCTGACCATAAAGGTTGGTGTAGTAGATAAAGAAATAGTCCTTACCTACACCCTGGCTGAACTCTGTGCCATATTCATCATCGATGGCCTTAATTTCAGCAGCAGTCAACTTATGGAACTTGTAACCAGATGCTGGTGATGTCTGGTCGATGAAGATCTGTGGGTCACCACGTGGCTCACCAATCTGTTTACCTGTGTTACCTCCACGGACAGACGCGTCCCTGAAGATGTAACCGTTTGAACCTGCCTTACGGGTAAGCTCGATTTTGTCACCCGCAGACTTAAGTGAAAGACGAGTACCCCAAGAGTTGGCTCCGGCGAAGAATGTTCCCGCCTCGGAGTTACGGATGTAGTACAGACCCTCTGGCACGACGTCCTCAGTGAGCAAGTCACTCACGTTATAGGCAGCGGCATTCTCAGCGCTTGACGGCTCCCAAGGGGATTCATCAGGCGTCCTGAGCGTGCTTCGTGCTTCGGCGCTTCCACCAATGCTGAGCAAGGCTGCAGTAGCCAACATCAGCAATTTACGTAGATTCCTTTTCATGTTAATTTTTTTATTTATTGTTAATTTTTACTTTTCCTATTTGATTAACTTTTAGCGGTTGGTGTAATTATATAATCAAGATTCAATCACGATTTCATAGCGGAAGGATTGTTTCGCAAAGAAACCTTACAGCCCGCAAACGTCCAGATAGTGACAAGCGGAAACAAGTTTTCACCGGCTTCCTGATCTCTGTTCGTTCTCTGTTGGTTTGAAAAGCCGCCAATTAAATCTTAAGACATAATTCTCAAGTCATAATTTTCGAATCATTCATATACTCATTCATTCTTGCCATCACTCGTTAATTTTGTTTTTTCTATATTCTGTTCATTCTAAGTTTAGGGTGAACGTAACGTAAGTGTACAATACGCCCATAATATCTGGTGCAAAATTACTCATTTTCATCCAAAGCACATTATATAAAAGCAAAAAAAAGCTTATTTTTGGTCGATTGTGTTATAAATATACTAAAATTGCATGTCGAGTTTACAATTTCAGGGCTTTTTAAGGGTAAAATGAAAGAATTTGAAACACAGAGAACAAAATAAACGGGTTGAAACGCAGAGAGCACAGAGGACTCAGAGGTTTATTTAACACAAACTTTTAGTTCGGCGTAGCCAATTAACTCAAAAAATTTATGATAATTCGTGGTCAATTACATGATAATTCGTGCAAAATAAACGGGTTGAAACACAGAGAGCACAGAGGACTCAGAGGTTTTTCAAACACAAACCTTTAGCTCGGCGGAGATAATTAAATCAAAAAATTTATGATAATTCGTGGTCAATTACATGAAAATTCGTGCAAAACAAAAGGGTTGAAACACAGAGAGCACAGAGAAAGACCCTCACCCCAGCCCTCCCCCTCTATGGGGAGGGAGTAGATTACTCTGAACGATAAAATAACGAACAATCTAGATTATAAAACTCAACCATACAGGCCGAAAACATTTATGATAATTCGTGGTCAATTACATGATAATTCATGCAAAATAAACGGATTGAAACACAGAGAGCACAGAGGACACAGAGTTTTAATTTTTAACTTTTAATTTTTAATTTTCAACTTTTAACTTTTAATTTTTAATTTTCAACTTTCCCACGAATTCCTCCAGCGTATTCCTGTCCACATCGCCCATCTGATACTCCTTCTCGGCATCGTGCTCCACCATGTCAAGCCATTCGTTGTGAGCAGACTCCGCCTCGCGGAACCAGTAGTCGCGGTCGGTATTGTCGGCATCGAGATGCGACATGAGGTACTCAGCATATTGAGCACAATGGAGAGGGTACGCATCATGCACCCGCTGAAGACAGCCCTTCAGTTCGTCGAAGGTGGAGATGATGCCGCTGCCGATGCTCTGGACGACAACATCCAACTCACGTTTAGGAAGGAGCATACCACACATATCAAACCAGCGGTCGTCATGTGCCTCAACATCCTCCACCCCGCTGTGAGTCAGGTACTCATACAAGAACAGACGGATAATGAGGTCATAGTATTCAATGCCTCGCACGGCTGCGCTATGCTTTATCGTTGCACCCTTGTAGGTATATTCCTTTTCAGGTATGGATGACTCGTTTGCACCCTCCTCAATGAGTCCTTGTAGCTCCTTACGGCCTTCGAGCACATTTTGGAGTATGTACGGATTAGGAAAAGCGAAGTTGATGATGTCGTTGCGTGAGGACAGAGGCCGCAAGTCACGCTTGCGCCATTTGTTCACGTCACGCCATGTGCCCACTGTCTTGATGTTGATGCCCGGAACGACGTAGGTCTTGTTGCCTTCGGCTATGACATACGAAAATGGAAGAGTGTGCAACTGCGGATGGGTCTGTATCTTGCCCATTGCCATGGAGAAAGCACCGATGTGTGCAGGCCATAGGATATGGCAACCGCTTGCCGTCTTTGCACCTCGGTCGAGCATACCCCAATGGATAGGTCCCATCTTGTATGCGTGGTTGCTCTGGTTGGTTGCCGAACCGGCGTTGTAGAACGAGAAAGCACCGCCAATGAGGAGCGTGCTCTTGTGGTGGGATGTGGAGAACGGTCCGCAGAGAGCGGCACACGCCTCGCCATTGTCCATGTAGCTATTGGCGAAGAACAGGCTCGCCTCGGCAGAGAAGCCCTTGCCGATATGAACGGATTCGCCCACGAAACACTCATACACCTTTGCTCCGTCCGTCACCGTTGCACCCGGAGCAACGATTGACCCACGTATGACAGTATCCGTACCGATGAAGGTGCAGGCATCCTCATTGCTCATGATGGTACAGTCGTCGAGACGACTTGCACCCTGTATCTCGCAGTAATCCCCTATCTTGACGTTGCGTATATCCTTGACATTCACGATGCGGGCGTATGAGCCGATTGAGTTATGGGTTGCGAGTTGTGAGTTATGAGTTCCGCATTCTTCATTCTTCATTCTACATTCTTCATTCTTCATTCGACGCATAGCGTCGGGGAAGTTAATCATCATCCATGCAATCTGAGCCGTAAGTTCCTCGCAGAGGGTGACATTACCCTTTCCACCCTCATTGAGTACGGATATGACCGTACCGCTACCAAATGTGGCATCTTCCTGACAGGTCATGGTGCCGATGTTGGACAGAAGGCAGTGGCATCCAATGGCGTAACCGCTGATGTAGCCGTGTATATTCTCAATGAGACAGTCATCGCCCACAGACACGTTACGCAGGGAGGCATTACGTATCCCGCATCGACGGAGGAACCCCTCCTCCACCTCGATGCTTCCCATCATGCTGCCTAACTCCACATGACCATACAACGCCACGTTGTGCATCGTGTCGGTGGTGAAGTCGTCACTCACAAGGATGTTGCTCCAGTCCTCTGCCATGCATCCCTGTTCCTCAAGGATACTAATCTCTCTGTCCTTCAGTTCGCGCATAGTCTGAAAATGGTATTGTTACGTTTTGTATTTGGATGATATGTATTTTCTTAGTCAA